>JADMIO010828275.1_pt1 | contig 32152 bp, 23 predicted proteins | sample 8958161 | NCBI WGS metagenome assembly JADMIO01 (sample SAMN16585339, study PRJNA669376) | soil metagenome | isolation source: Crop rotation soil | place: USA: Cullars Rotation, Alabama | collected 2011
GCCGCGGCATGGGCGGCGCCCGCCGGCGGCGACGGCGGCGGCCGCGCCGAGCTGATCGGCCGGATCAACGACCGCCAAAGCGAACATGCCGCAGCCTTCGCTGCCTTTGCGGGGATGAACCGCGAGGCCGGCTCGGCCGTGCGCGACGCCCGCGATCAGGCGCGCGCTCATCGCGACGAAATCAGGCGCACGACCCAGATGGTAACGCCCGCCTGGTATCAGGGCTGGTCGCCGCACCCGCCCGCCTCCACCCGGCCGGCCCCGGTCTTCCTGCTCGGCTTCCCGCGCTCCGGCACCACCCTGCTGGACACGATGCTGGCCGGGCATGACGAAGTTCTGGTGCTGGAGGAGAAGCCGGTGCTCGAGGCCGCCGCAAGCGCGCTTGGCGGGATGGAGCGGCTGGCGTCGCTCGGCGCCGGCGAAATCGAGGCGCTGCGGCGGAATTATCACGCCGCGCTGGACGCAGAAGCGGGCCGCCCTGCGCGGGTGATCATCGACAAGATGCCGCTGGCTCTGGCCTGGGTGCCGCTTATCCATCGCCTGTTTCCGGACGCGAGGATCATCTTCGCCGAGCGGCATCCCTGCGACGTCGTGCTGAGCGGCTTCATGGCCCGCTTCGCGCCGCGCGGGGTGATGGCGAACTTCCTCGACCTCGGCGACACCGCCCGGCTCTACGACCGCATCATGGACCTCTGGCGCGCCTGCCGGACGGTGCTGCCGCTGCAGGTGCAGAATGTCCGCTACGAGCGGCTGGTCGCCGATCCGGAAGCCGAGCTCAGGCCGCTGGCCGATTTCCTCGGCCTCGACTGGGACGCGCGCCTGCTCGACAGCGCGGCCACCGCGAGGGGCCGCGGCCATATCGGCTCGTCCAGCTACGCCCAGGTCACCGAGCCTGTCCACCAGCGCGCCAGGGAACGCTGGCGCCGCTACCGCGCGCAGCTGAAGCCGGTGCTGCCGCTGCTGGCGCCCTGGGCGGCGGAGATGGGCTACGAGATGTAGGGTCGGCGGAGCGTCGAGACCGGCCTTCACCCTTTACATCTCCCGCTCCTCCCCCTATATCGCGCCCCTCACCACAGAGGTTCGGAACAGTTCGCGCCGTCGCGCAGCGCGATCAACGCATTGAATCTCTGCGGTTTCACAGACGCTGAAGCTGCGATTCCCGCTCCGGGAATCCGCGGCTTTTTGCGTTTGTGCGCTCCGTTTTTGACAGGGATCCCGGCCCTTGCCGGGAACAGGAAGCGAGAAAAAATCTCCATGGCGACCAAGGCAGCTCCGGCTCCGGATACCCGGCCCACCGCATCCAAGCGCATCCGCAAGATCTTCGGCAACATCCACGAGGTCTCGGAAATGCCGAACCTCATCGAGGTGCAGCGGGAGAGCTATGAGCAGTTCCTCCGCTCGCGGCCGCAGGACGGCTATGTGTCGGGCCTCGAGAAGACCCTGCGCAGCGTCTTCCCGATCCGCGATTTCGCCGGCACCGCCGAGCTGGACTTCGTCCATTACGAGCTCGAAGACCCGAAATATGACGTCGACGAGTGCCGCCAGCGCGGCATGACCTATGCGGCGCCGATGCGCGTGACGCTCCGCCTGATTGTGTTCGAGGTCGATCCCGATACGGAAACCCGCTCCGTGCTCGATATCAAGGAGCAGGACGTCTACATGGGCGATATGCCGCTGATGACGAAGAACGGCACGTTCATCGTCAACGGCACCGAGCGCGTGATCGTCAGCCAGATGCACCGCTCGCCGGGCGTGCTCTTCGACCATGACCGCGGCAAGACCCATGCCTCGGGCAAGTATCTCTTCGCCGCCCGCGTGATCCCCTATCGCGGCTCGTGGCTGGACTTCGAGTTCGACGCCAAGGACATCGTCAACGTCCGCATCGACCGCAAGCGCAAGCTGCCGGTGACGGCTTTGCTGCACGCGCTCGGCCTGTCGAGCGAGGAAATCCTCAACACCTTCTACAACCGCGTCACCTTCCTGCGCGGCGAGGGCGGCTGGCAGATTCCGTTCGTCGCCGAGCAGTGGCGCGGCAACAAGCCGGCCTTCGACATCGTCGACGCCAAGTCGGGCGAGGTCGTCTTCCCGGCCGGCCAGAAGATCAGCCCCCGCGCCGCCAACAAGGCGCAGAAGGACGGGCTCGAGACGCTCCTTATCCCGACCGAGGAAGTGTTCGGCCGCTACAGCGCCTATGACCTGGTCAACGAGAGCACCGGCGAGATCTACATCGAGGCCGGCGACGAGCTCAGCCCCGAGAATCTGGAGAAGCTGGACAAGGCCGGGATCGACCGGATCGAGCTGCTCGACATCGATCATCAGAACACCGGCGCCTGGATCCGCAACACGCTGAAGGCCGACAAGGCCGAGGACCGGGACCAGGCCCTGTCCGATATCTACCGGGTGATGCGCCCGGGCGAGCCGCCGACGCGCGAGACCGCGGAGGCGCTCTTCGCCGGCCTGTTCTTCGACGGCGAGCGCTACGACCTCTCGGCCGTCGGCCGGGTAAAGCTCAACATGCGCCTCGGCCTCGACGCCGACGACACCATCACCACGCTGCGCACCGAGGACATCGTCGCGGTCGTCAAGGAGCTGGTGAACCTGAAGGACGGCAAGGGCGAGATCGACGACATCGACAATCTCGGCAACCGCCGCGTGCGTTCGGTCGGCGAGCTGCTGGAGAACCAGTATCGCGTCGGCCTGCTCCGCATGGAGCGCGCCGTGAAGGAGCGGATGAGCTCGGTCGACGTCTCGACCGTGATGCCGAACGACCTGATCAACGCCAAGCCCGCGGTCGCCGCGGTGCGCGAGTTCTTCGGTTCCTCGCAGCTCTCGCAGTTCATGGACCAGACCAACCCGCTGTCCGAGGTCACCCACAAGCGCCGCGTCTCGGCGCTTGGCCCGGGCGGCCTCACCCGCGAGCGGGCGGGCTTCGAGGTCCGCGACGTCCATCCGACCCATTATGGCCGCATCTGCCCGATCGAGACTCCGGAAGGGCCGAATATCGGCCTGATCAACTCGCTCGCCAGCTTCAGCCGGGTGAACAAATACGGCTTCATCGAGACGCCGTACCGCAAGGTCGTCGACGGCAAGGTTACGAAGGACGTCGTCTATCTCTCGGCGATGGAAGAGGCCAAGCACACGATCGCGCAGGCCAATGCCGAGCTCGACAAGGCCGGCCACTTCGTCGAGGAGCTGGTCTCCTCGCGCCAGGCGGGCGAGTTCCTGATGGCGATGCGCGACACCATCACCCTGATGGACGTGTCGCCGAAGCAGCTCGTCTCGGTCGCCGCCTCGCTCATTCCGTTCCTCGAGAATGACGACGCGAACCGCGCGCTGATGGGCTCGAACATGCAGCGCCAGGCGGTGCCGCTGGTTCGCGCCGAGGCGCCGTTCGTCGGCACCGGCATGGAAGAGACGGTGGCCCGGGATTCCGGCGCCGCCATCGCTGCCCGCCGCACCGGCATCGTCGACCAGGTCGACGCCGCCCGCATCGTGGTCCGCGCAACCGACGAGGTCGAGGCCGGCAAGTCGGGCGTCGACATCTACACGCTGATGAAGTTCCAGCGCTCGAACCAGAACACCTGCATCAACCAGCGCCCGCTGGTGAAGAAGGGGGATTACGTGCAGGCCGGCGACGTCATCGCCGACGGCCCGTCCACGGACCTGGGCGAGCTCGCGCTGGGCCGGAACGTGCTCGTCGCGTTCATGCCCTGGAACGGCTATAACTTCGAGGATTCCATCCTGATCTCCGAGCGGATCGTGAAGGACGACGTCTTCACCTCGATCCACATCGAGGAGTTCGAGGTCATGGCCCGCGACACCAAGCTCGGGCCGGAGGACATCACCCGCGACATCCCGAATGTCGGCGAGGAGGCCCTGCGCAACCTCGACGAGGCGGGCATCGTCTATATCGGCGCCGAGGTGGAGCCGGGCGACATCCTCTGCGGCAAGATCACGCCGAAGGGCGAGAGCCCGATGACGCCGGAGGAGAAGCTTCTCCGCGCCATCTTCGGCGAGAAGGCCAGCGACGTGCGCGACACCTCGCTCCGCCTGCCGCCGGGCGTCTCCGGCACCGTCGTCGAGGTCCGCGTCTTCAACCGGCACGGCATCGACATCGACGACCGTACCCGGGCGATCCAGACCGAGGAGAAGGACCGGCTGCGCAAGGACGCCGAGGACGAGCGCGCCATCCTGAAGCGCTCCTCCTATGCGCGCCTGCGCGAGATGCTGCTCCGCCAGACCGCCGTCGGCGCGCCCAAGGGCGTGAAGAAGGGCGGCGTGATCGACGCCGAGACGATGGACAGCGTCGAGCCGCACGACTGGTGGAAGTTCGCGGTCAAGGACGACAAGGTCCAGGCCGACCTCGAAGCGGTGAAGGCCCAGTATGACGAGGCCGAAGCCGCGATCCGCCGCCGTCTGGAGGACCGGATCGAGAAGCTGGAGCGCGGCGACGAGCTGCCCCCGGGCGTGCTCAAGATGGTCAAGGTGTTCGTCGCGGTGAAGCGCAAGCTGCAGCCGGGCGACAAGATGGCCGGCCGTCACGGCAACAAGGGCGTGATCAGCCGCATCCTGCCGGAAGAGGACATGCCCTTCCTGGAGGACGGCACCGCCGCCGACATCGTGCTGAACCCGCTGGGCGTGCCCTCGCGCATGAACGTCGGACAGATCTTCGAGACCCATCTCGGCTGGGCCGCGCGCGGCCTCGGGCGGCAGGTCGCGGCGCTGCTCGACGACATCCATGCCAAGGGCAAGGCGGCGGAAGCCGGCGACGTGAAGGGCGTCCGCTCCAAGCTGAAGGACATTTACGGCAAGAATTATCATGCCGAGATCGATGCCCGGAACGAGGAGGACGTGCTCGAGCTGGCGTCGAACCTGACCAGCGGCGTGCCGATGGGCACGCCGGTGTTCGACGGCGCCAAGGAAGCCGATGTCGCCGACATGCTGGAGAAGGCCGGGCTCGACGTGTCGGGCCAAGTGACCCTGTTCGACGGCCGCACCGGCGAGGCCTTCGACCGCAAGGTGACCGTGGGCTACATCTACATGCTGAAGCTGCACCACCTCGTGGACGACAAGATCCACGCCCGCTCGATCGGGCCGTACAGCCTCGTCACCCAGCAGCCGCTGGGCGGCAAGGCGCAGTTCGGTGGCCAGCGTTTCGGCGAGATGGAGGTCTGGGCGCTCCAGGCCTATGGCGCCGCCTACACGCTGCAGGAAATGCTGACGGTGAAGTCGGACGACGTGATCGGCCGCACCAAGGTCTACGAGGCGATCGTCAAGGGCGACGACACGTTCGAGGCCGGCATTCCGGAGAGCTTCAACGTGCTCGTCAAGGAGATGCGTTCGCTCGGCCTCAACGTCGAGCTGAACTCGATCATCGACGAGAATGACGAAGAGGGCTTCGCGGAGGCAGCGGAATAAGGGAGCGGGCCTCCGGGCCCCTCCCCCACCGCTCTCCCCGCCAAAGAATTTTCCCTGAAAGGGACTGATAAATGAACGAGATGACCACCTTCGCGAACCCGGTCGCCAAGCCGGAGACGTTCGACCAGATCAAGATCGGCATCGCCAGCCCGGAGCGCATCCGCAGCTGGTCGTTCGGCGAGATCAAGAAGCCCGAAACGATCAACTACCGCACGTTCAAGCCCGAGCGTGACGGCCTGTTCTGTGCGCGCATCTTCGGCCCGATCAAGGACTATGAGTGCCTGTGCGGCAAGTACAAGCGCATGAAGTACAAGGGCATCGTCTGCGAGAAGTGCGGCGTCGAGGTTACCGTCTCGAAGGTCCGCCGCGAGCGCATGGGCCATATCGAGCTGGCCGCGCCGGTCGCCCATATCTGGTTCCTGAAGTCGCTGCCGAGCCGCATCGGCCTGCTGCTCGACATGCAGCTGAAGCAGCTGGAGCGCGTGCTCTACTTCGAGTCCTACATCGTCACCGAGCCGGGCCTGACCCCGCTCGAGAAGTTCCAGCTCCTCACCGAGGACGAGCTGCTCGACGCGCAGGATGAATATGGCGAGGACGCCTTCACCGCCGGCATCGGCGCCGAGGCGGTCAAGCAGATGCTGATGGATCTCGACCTCGAGGGCGAGCGCCAGGCCCTGCTCGACGAGCTGGAGACCACCAAGTCCGAGCTGAAGCCGAAGAAGATCATCAAGCGGCTGAAGGTCGTCGAGAGCTTCCTCGAGTCCGGCAACCGGCCGGAGTGGATGATCCTCGACGTCGTGCCGGTGATCCCGCCCGAGCTGCGCCCGCTGGTGCCGCTGGACGGCGGCCGCTTCGCGACCTCCGACCTCAACGACCTGTACCGCCGCGTCATCAACCGCAACAACCGCCTGAAGCGGCTGATGGAGCTGCGCGCGCCGGACATCATCGTCCGCAACGAGAAGCGCATGCTCCAGGAGGCGGTCGACGCCTTGTTCGACAATGGCCGCCGCGGCCGCACGATCACCGGCGCCAACAAGCGTCCGCTCAAGTCGCTGAGCGACATGCTCAAGGGCAAGCAGGGCCGCTTCCGCCAGAACCTGCTCGGCAAGCGCGTCGACTATTCGGGCCGCTCGGTCATCGTCACCGGTCCGGAGCTCAAGCTCCACCAGTGCGGCCTGCCGAAGAAGATGGCGCTCGAGCTGTTCAAGCCGTTCATCTACTCGCGCCTCGACGCCAAGGGCCTCTCCATGACCCTGAAGCAGGCGAAGAAGTGGGTCGAGAAGGAGCGCAAGGAAGTCTGGGACATCCTCGACGAGGTGATCCGCGAGCATCCGGTGCTGCTGAACCGCGCGCCGACGCTCCACCGCCTCGGCATCCAAGCCTTCGAGCCGGTGCTGATCGAGGGCAAGGCGATCCAGCTTCACCCGCTGGTCTGCGCCGCCTTCAACGCCGACTTCGACGGCGACCAGATGGCCGTGCACGTGCCGCTGAGCCTCGAGGCCCAGCTGGAGGCGCGCGTGCTGATGATGTCGACCAACAACATCCTCTCCCCCGCCAACGGCAAGCCGATCATCGTGCCCTCGCAGGACATGGTGCTCGGTCTCTATTATCTGTCGATGGAGCGTGAGGGCGAGCCGGGCGAAGGCGCGATGATCTCCGACATGTCGGAGGTCCACCAGGCGCTCAATGCCGGCGCGGTGACCCTGCACACCAAGATCACCAGCCGCGTCCCGCAGACCGACGAGGACGGCAACCACTATATGAAGCGGGTCGAGACCACGCCGGGCCGCATGCTGCTCGGCGAGACCCTGCCGAAGAGCCACAAGGTGCCGTTCGAGACCGTCAACCGCCTCCTCACCAAGAAGGAGATCGCGGACGTCATCGACATCGTCTACCGCCACACCGGCCAGAAAGAGACGGTGCTGTTCGCCGACGCGATCATGGGCCTCGGCTTCCGCCACGCCTTCCGCGCGGGCATCTCGTTCGGCAAGGACGACATGATCATCCCGCACGAGAAGGAAGCGATGGTCGACGAGACCCGCGCGCTCGTGAAGGATTATGAGCAGCAGTATCAGGACGGCCTGATCACCCAGCAGGAAAAGTACAACAAGGTGATCGACGCCTGGAGCCGCTGCGGCGACCAGGTCGCCAACGCCATGATGGACAAGATCAAGGCGCAGCCCAAGGACGAGAATGGCCGGATGGCCCCGATCAACTCCATCTACATGATGGCGCATTCGGGTGCCCGCGGTTCGCAGGCGCAGATGAAGCAGCTTGCCGGCATGCGCGGCCTCATGGCCAAGCCGTCGGGCGAGATCATCGAGACCCCGATCATCTCGAACTTCAAGGAAGGCCTGACCGTCCTCGAATACTTCAACTCGACCCACGGCGCCCGCAAGGGCCTCGCGGACACGGCGCTGAAGACGGCGAACTCGGGCTATCTGACCCGCCGTCTCGTCGACGTCTCGCAGGATTGCGTGGTCGTCGAGGACGATTGCGGCACCGAGAACAGCCTCGACATGCGCGCCATCGTCCAGGGCGGCGCGATGATCGCCTCGCTCGGCGAGCGCATCCTGGGCCGCACCCCGGCCGAGGACGTGGTCGACGCCAAGACCGGCGACACCATCGTCAAGGAAGGCGAGCTGATCGACGAGGCCGCGGCCCTGAAGATCGACGAGCTCGGCATCCAGTCCGTGCACATCCGCAGCCCGCTGGTCTGCGAGAGCGAGCATGGCGTCTGCGGCCGCTGCTACGGGCGTGACCTCGCCCGCGGCACTCCGGTCAATATCGGCGAGGCGGTCGGCGTGATCGCCGCCCAGTCGATCGGCGAGCCGGGCACGCAGCTGACGATGCGGACCTTCCACATCGGCGGCGCCGCCCAGCTCAACGAGACGTCGAGCCTCGAGGCGGTTGCGGACGGCACGATCGAACTTCGCGATCTGCCGACGATCATGGATCCGCGCGGACGCCGCGTAGCCATGGCCCGCAACGGTGAGCTGGCGATCGTCGACATGGACGGCCGCGAGCGCTCCACGCACCGCATCCCCTATGGCGCACACCTGCTGGCCGACCATGGCCACATCGTGTCCAAGGGCGACCGGATCGCGGAGTGGGATCCGTTCATGATGCCGGTGATCACCGAAAAGGGCGGCACGGTGAAGTTCCAGGATCTGACCGAGGGCAAGACGCTCGTCGAGCAGACCGACGAAGCGACGGGCATCGCCCAGCGCGTCGTCACCGAGTTCCGCGCGACAGCGCGGAGCAAGGAGGACCTGCGGCCGCGCATCACCCTGCTCGACGAGAAGTCGGGCGAGGCGGCGCGCTACATGCTCTCCCCGGGTGCGATGCTCTCGGTCGAGGAAGGCCAGGTGGTCGAGGCCGGCGAGGTGCTCGCCCGCGTCACCCGCGAGGCCGCCAAGACCCGCGACATCACCGGCGGTCTGCCGCGCGTGGCCGAGCTGTTCGAGGCGCGCAAGCCCAAGGAGAATGCGATCATCGCCAAGGTCTCCGGCCGGATCGCCTTCGGCAAGGACTATAAGGCCAAGCGCAAGATCGCCATCGTTCCCGAGGACGGGGGCGAGCCGGTCGAATATCTGGTGCCGAAGTCCAAGGTCATCGACGTGCAGGAAGGGGACTTCGTGAAGCGCGGCGACAATCTGATCGGCGGCTCCCCGGATCCGCACGACATCCTGGAGGTGCTCGGCGTCAAGGCGCTGGCCGAATATCTCGTCTCCGAGATCCAGGAGGTCTACCGGTTGCAGGGCGTGAAGATCAACGACAAGCACATCGAGGTGATCGTTCGCCAGATGCTGCAGAAGGTCGAGATCACCGAGTCCGGCGACAGCACCTTCCTCGTCGGCGAGCAGGTCGACCGGCAGGAGATGAACGAGGTCAACGCGAAGCTGAAGGCCGGCGGCAAGAAGCATTTCGCGGAAGGCAAGCCGGTGCTGCTCGGCATCACCAAGGCGAGCCTGCAGACCCGCAGCTTCATCTCCGCGGCCTCCTTCCAGGAGACGACCCGCGTCCTCACCGAGGCTTCGGTGCAGGGCAAGATCGACGATCTGGAGGGGCTCAAGGAGAATGTCATCGTCGGCCGCCTGATCCCGGCGGGCACCGGCGCGGGCATGAAGCGGCTCCGCATCGCCGCCTCCTCGCGCGACGCCGCGCTCCGTGCGCAGGCCCGCTCGATCCAGGAGGCGCTCATCGCCGCCAATTCGGCGGAGGAAGAGCATGCGGCCGAGCTGGCCCAGGGCCCGGAGGCGGCGACGCACTCCGATCCGCTCGAGGCGGTGGTCGCGAGCGGCCATGGCACCGACGAGGATGCGGGCGACTACCTGCAGGCTGCGCCGGCGGACGGCGACGAAGCCTGAGGCAAATCAGATGAAGCGCCCCGCCGGCTGCGGTCGGCGGGGCGTTTTTCGTTTAGGAAGGCGCGATGACCGCGAAGACCGTCAACCGGAAGACCCGCCTGCCCAATGCCCTGCGCGAGACGGCCAAGGGGCTCGACGTCCCTGCCTTGCCCAAACTGCGGGGCAAGGGCCGGGCTTTGCCTTCGATCGAGGACGCCCTTATCGGTCCGGACATGGACCTCTCCGAGCTCCGCGTCGCGATCTTCAGCGGCAACTACAATTATGTCCGCGACGGCGCCAACCAGGCGCTGAACCGGCTCTCCGACTATCTGCTGCGCCAGGGCGCGGCCGTGCGCGTCTATTCGCCGACGACGAAGACGCCCGCCTTCGAGCCGAAGGGCGACCTCGTTTCCTTGCCGTCGGTCTCGATCCCCGGCCGGCCGGAATATCGGATCGGGGCTATGATCCCGCCAAAGGTGCGGCGCGACATCGCTGAATTCCGGCCGAACATCATCCACGTCTCCAGCCCCGACGTCACCGGCCACCGCGCCGTCAGCCTCGCCCATAAATGGGACCTGCCGGTGATCGCCTCGGTGCACACCCGCTTCGAGACCTATCCGCGCTATTACGGCCTGGCCTTTCTCGAGCCGGCGGTGCTGGCGACGCTCCGGCGCTTCTACCGGCGCTGCGACGCGATCTTCGCGCCCTCGGACTCCATGGCGCAGCTGCTCCGCGACCAGCGGATGAACTATGATGTCGGCATCTGGACGCGCGGCATCGACCGGGAGGTGTTCAATCCCGGCCGGCGCGACCTCGCCTGGCGGCGCAGCCTCGGCATCGAGGACGACATGCCGGTGGTCGGCTTCGTCGGCCGGCTGGTGATGGAGAAAGGCCTCGACGTCTTCTCCGATGCGGTCGACCGGCTGGCCAAGCGCGGCGTCCGGCACAAGGTGCTGATCGTCGGCAAGGGCCCGGCCCGCGACTGGTTCGAGAGGCGCCTGCCCGACGCGATCTTCGCCGGCTTCCAGGCCGGGGCGGATCTTGGCCGCGCCGTCGCCTCAATGGACATGCTGCTCAATCCGTCGGTCACCGAGACCTTCGGCAACGTGACTTTGGAGGCGATGGCCGCCGGCCTGCCCGTGATCGCGGCGGTTGCGACCGGCAGCGAGAGCCTGGTCGCGGACGGCGTCACCGGGCGGCTGATCCGGCCCGGCGCGATCGACCTCTTCTGCGAGGCGCTCTCCCATTATTGCACCGACGCGGCGGCGCGGAAGGCGGCCGGCGAGGCCGGTTTCCAGGCGAGCCAGCGTTATGGCTGGGACGAGGTCAATCACGAGCTCGCCGAGGCCTATCTGCGCGTGATCCGCCAGCACAATGACGGCGGGCGCCAGCAGCGGAGCCCGGTGCCCTGACCCCTTTTTCCTCCCCAATCGGCGATTGGGGAGGGGGACCACCAATTTTGGTGGTGGAGGGGTAACACCCTCGGCCCCGTCTTTTACCCTCCACCCCGTTTCACGGGGTCCCCCTCCCCGGCTGCAAGCCGGGGAGGAAGAATCATTTCAGCCGTTCGATCTTCTGCGCGGCCTCGTCGAGGATGGCGGCGATTTCGTGCAGCCGCGCCTCGTCCATGTCCTCGCGCGTGGCGCGGTGCCAGAGGGCGGAGAGCAGATTGCCGACCGCGCGGCGGATCGGGGCGCCGCCAGCCTTGCGCTGGTCGCCACCGACCTCCTCGAGGCGCTCGAACAGGCCGGCAACCTCGTCGGCCTTCTCCTCGAGATGGGCCGTGCCGTCCTTCGTGATCCTGAAGACCTTGCGCGAGCCGTCGCCCTTGCCTTCCTCGATCAGCCCCATGTCCTGGAGCATGGTGAGGGTCGGGTAGACGACGCCCGGGCTCGGCGCATAGGCGCCGTGGGTGAGCTCCTCGATCGCGCGGATCAAATCGTAGCCGTGGCGGGGCTGATCGGCGATCAACTTCAGGAGGACGAGCCTGAGCTCGCCGGCGTCGAACATGCGCCGGCGACCGCGGCCCCGGCCGCCCCCGCCCCCGCCCCATTCGTCGCCGCCCCACTGGCCCCAGCCACCGCCGAAGCCGCCGCGGCCCCAGCCGCGTCCCATGCCCATGGCGATGATCGCCTCGGGGAAACCGCGCGGACCGCAGCCATGCATCTTGAAACGTCCCATCTGGACAAAACTCCTATCTAAGATGGGCGGAGATATATCTTTTGAATTGCCACAGTCAAGATATATCTTTGCTGTATCTCAAATCGGAACTAGCGCGCCGGCGCGTCGCGGACGGTGCGGTTGAGGAATTCCTCGATCGTCCGCCAGAGGTGGAGCTGGCGGGCCTCGCCGCTGACGCCGTGGGTGGCGCCGGGATAGACCATCAGCTCGAACGGGAAGCTCCGCGCCTGCAGCGCCCCGATCAGCACCGTCGAATTCTCGAAGACGACATTGTCGTCGGCCATGCCGTGGAGCAGCAGCAGGCGATCGGCGATACGGCCGGCATGGGGCGCGGCGTCCGCAGCCTGGTAGGGCCCGGGATCGGTGGCGGGATTGCCCATGTAACGCTCGGTATAATGAGTGTCATACAGCTCCCAGCGGGTCACGGGGGCGCCGGAAATGCCGGCCCGGAAGGTGCCCGGCGCCGCCTCGAGCAGGCGCAGGGTCATATAGCCGCCATAGGACCAGCCGTTGACCGCGATGCGGCCGCCGTCGACATAATCCTGGCCGCGCAGCCAGGCGACGCCGGCGAGCTGGTCCTGCACCTCGACTCCGCCCATGGCGCGGTAGATCGCGTCCTCGAACGCCTTGCCGCGATCGGGCGAGCCGCGATTGTCTAGGCTGAACACGATCCAGCCATGCTGGACCAGATATTCGTGCAGCGGATTGACCCAGGAGCGAGTCACCTGCCGGCCGGCGCCCGGGCCGCCATAGACCTGGACGAAGACCGGATAGCGGCGGCCCGGCTCACGCGGCGGCGAGAGCATGCGATAGTAAAGCGGGGTGCCGTCGGCAGCCGGGATCGTGCCGTAGGTCGGCAAAACGTGCGCGGCCATGAACGGCGCGTAGGGATGGCGGCCGGCGACCCTGTTCTCCTCGATCCAGGCGAGGCGCCTGCCATTGGCATCGGCGAGGTAGATCTGCGACGGCTGGGCCGGGTTGGAGCGGGTGATCAGCGCTCTCGTGCCGCCCTCGTCCATCTTCGCGCTGTTCCACCAGCCGGCTTCGGTCAGCCGGCGCGGGGCGCCGGGACGGCTGAGGCTGATGACGTAGAGATGCTGCTCGAGCGGCGTTTCGCGATTGCCGATGAAGTAGATCAGGCCGCGGCGCTCATCGACGCCGGCGATCTCGCGCACCTCCCAGTCGCCATTGGTGAGCTGGGTCCAGCGGCCGTTCCGGAAGTGGTAGATGTGGGAGTGGCCGGAGCGTTCGGAGGTCCAGAGCAGGCTGCCGTCGCGCAGCGCCCGCAGATTGTCGTGCAGGTTGAGCCAGGTCCGCGAGGTCTCGGTGAAGAGGACGGTGGACTGGCCGGTGACAGGGTCGACGCGGAGCAGGTCGAGCCGCTTCTGGTCACGGCTCTCGCGCTGCACGAGCAAGGCGCTCCCGTCCGCGGTCCAGTTGACGCGGGCGAGATAGATGTCCGTGTCCTGGCCGAGATCGACCTTCACCCGGCCGGAGCCGTCCGCGGCCATCACGTAGAGCTCGACGAGGGCGTTGGGCGTGCCGGCGGCGGGGTAGCGCTGCTGGAAGGTGCGGGTGCCCTCGGTGCCGATCGCGGTGCGGGTGACGGTCCGCACACGCGCCTCGTCGACGCGGGCGACCGCGATGTAGCGGTCGTCGGGCGACCACCAGTGGCCCGTGGTCCGGTCCATCTCCTCCTGCGCGACGAATTCGGCGCTGCCCCAGCTCACCGTTCCGCCGCCGTCGCTGGTCAGCCGGCGCTCGGCCCCGGTCGCGGTCTCGGCGACATAGAGATTCTGGTCGCGGACGAAGGAGAGGTAGCGGCCGGTCTTCGAGATCTGGGCGTCCAGCTCGGTCTCCGGAGTGCTGGTGATCCGGCGGACATTGCCGTCGAGGCTGGCGATATAGAGATCGCCGTCCAGCGGGACGAGGATCGAGCGGCCGTCCGGCGCCCAGTCATAGGTGACAATGCCGCGGGCGCCCGAGAGCCGGGCCCGCTCGCGCCGCATCATCTCCTCCTCGGACAGCCGCGCCCCGGTCCCCACGCGGGCGCTGTCGACCAGCATGCGCGGCCGGCCGGTGGTGGTGTCCACCGCCCAGAGGTCGAAACGGTCCCGGTCGTTCGGACGCGAGCCAAGGAAGGTAACGAGCCGGCCGTCCGGCGAGAGCTTCAGCGCGCGCGGCGTCGACCCGGCGAGCGACGGGCTGGCGAAGATCCGCTCGAGCGTGAGCTGCTGCTGGCCCTGGGCCGGAGCAAGGGTGGCGGGAAGTGCGGCGGCGGCCAGAGCGGCGAGCGGGAGCAGGAAGCGCATGCCACTTCCTATCCGCTTCGCGCGCAAAGAAAAGGGCGGGGAAAACCCTGTGTTCTCCCCGCCCTTTCTTTTGACTTGTCGAAGGCTCAGCCCTCGGCGCTCTCCGTCTCCGGCGTGGCGGTCTCGGCCGCGGCCTGGGTGGTGCGCATGTCGCGGCGCTCGGCGATACGGGCCGACTTGCCGGTGCGGCCGCGCAGATAATAGAGCTTCGCGCGGCGGACGGCGCCGCGACGCACGACCTCGATCGAATCGACGTTCGGCGAATAAAGCGGGAAGACGCGCTCGACGCCCTCGCCGAAGCTGATCTTGCGGACGGTGAAGGAGCTGCCGAGGCCCTTATTGGCCCGCGCGATGCAGACGCCTTCGAAATTCTGGATGCGGGTGCGCTCGCCCTCGACGACCTTGACGCCGACGCGGAGCGTGTCGCCCGGGCGGAATTCCGGGATCTTCTTCCCCGAGGCGGCGATCTGCTCGGCCTCGAGCTGCTGGATGAGGTTCATCTCATTCGTCCTTGTTCTTCTTCCGCTGCGCGCCAGAGGGCGACGGCCTTCGCGCGTCCCCATGACGCTCGATCAGGTCCGGCCGCCTTAGCCGTGTCTCGTCTTCCGCCCTTTGTTTCCGCCAGGCAGCGATCTTCGCATGATCCCCCGATCGCAGCACTTCGGGGATCCTGCGCCCTTCCCATTCAACAGGCCGGGTATAATGAGGGTATTCGAGAAGGCCGCTCTCAAAGCTCTCCTCCTCACCGCTCGAAGGCGCGCCCATTACCCCGGGAAGCAGCCGGATGCAAGCGTCCAAGAGAGTGAGTGCGGCCGGTTCGCCTCCGGAAAGGACATAGTCGCCGATCGAGACCGGAATGAGGGGCCGCGCCTCGAACAAACGCTCGTCCATCCCCTCGAAGCGGCCGCAGAGGATCGTGACACCCGGGCCGGCGGCAAGCTCGCGCACGAAGGCCTGGGTCAGCGGCGCGCCGCGCGGGCTCATCACCAGTTTCGGGCGGGTATCGGGGACGCTGTCCAGCGCCGCCGCGAGCACATCGGCGCGCATCACCATGCCCGCGCCGCCGCCTGCGGGCGTGTCGTCCACGGACTTGTGTTTGTCCGTCGCAAAGTCGCGAATCTGCACCGTCTCCAGCGACCAGGTCCCCTCCGCCAGCGCCCGCCCGGCGAGGCTGAGGCCGAGGGGCCCGGGGAACATCTCCGGGTAGAGGGTCAGGATGGTGGCGGCCCAGGTCACGGGTTGGGGACCAGCCTCAGGCGCAGCGCCTGGATGGTTGGCGGATCGGTCGGGGCGAGCAGGAGCTGGCCCTGCAGGCGGCCGCGCTCGCAGGGCCATTCGAACTGGCCGGTCAGCGCGCCGGTCGCAGTGATCAGCGGCCCCGGTTGGCAGGCGCCCGCCTCGCCTTTCAGGCGTGCGAATTCCCGCGCCCAATTCTCGGCGGTGCGATCCATGAGGAAATTCATGGCGAGATGCCCCTGGCCCGGCGTGAGATTACCGGCCGCCCACATCGCCAGCGTGGCCCGGTAATTGGTCATCAGCGCCGCGCTTGTCGGAAAGGTGCGCGGCGTCAGCAGCCCCTGCCGCTTCAGCGCGGCCGCCACCTGCCAGACGGGCGGCGACGGGCCGGCATAGGTGCGGTTGGCAAAGGCGAAGATCCCCACGCCATATTCGGGCAGGAGCAGCAGATAGGAGCCGTAGCCCGGATAGCCGCCGCCATGGGCCAGCGTCAGGCCGAAATCGCAATCCTGGGCGACGCGGAAGCCCATGCCGTAGGTCGAGGCCTGCGGACAGGACTCGGCGTCTCCCGGTCGCCGGGTGACCGACGCGAAATTCAGACCTTGGGCGAGTTCGCGCACGCTCGAGCGGCGCACCGGCCCCTGCTCCGGCCCGTCGCGCGGCGGCCAGGCGGAGAGCAGGAAGGCGACCCAGCGGGCATAATCGCGGGCACTGGTCTGGACGCCGCCCATCGCTCCGAACGCACCATGGGCCATGTCCGGCTCGCGGGCCCAAGCGTCATTCTCCCAGCGCCAGCCAGTCGCGCGGCGCTCTTGCGGCGCGGCGGAGATGTCGTAGCCGGTCGAGCTCATGCCGAGCGGGCGCATGATCTCCTGCTCGATATAGTCCTTGTAGGGCCGCCCGGAGACGTTGGTGACGATCCGCCCGAGCAGGGCATAGCCGAAGTTCGAGTATTCATATTGGCTGTCCGGTGCGCGGGTGAACGGCACACCGTGGCGGAGCATCCGGGTGAATTCGGCATCGGGCAAAGGCGTCTGGCGGTCGCCCCAGGGATCGTCGGTGACGAACCCGCCGACATGGGAGAGCAGATCGCGGACGCGGATGCGGGGGCTGTCCGAGGTCGGGTAATGCCAGCCGCGGAGTTCCGGGACATATTCCTCGGCCAGCGCATCGAGGCGCAGCCGCCCCGCGTCGCGCAGCCTCAGGATGGCGAGCGCGGTGAAGGCTTTGGACATGGAGGCGATGCGGAACAGGCTGTCCGGGTTGACGAGCGCCTCCGGATCCTCCGGCGTGAGGCTGCCCAGCGCCTGGACGTAAATGAGGCGCCCTTCGGCGACGATGCCGTAGACGAGGCCCGGCACGTGCTGCTCGCCCATATAGCGCCGGAAATAGCCCTCAAACGTGGGGCCGAGCGCCTGGATCTGGTTCTCCAGCGGGATCGGTATCTCCGGCGGCGTGCTATGGGCCAGGGCCTGCGGGGATGCCTGTGCGACAAGCAGGGCGGCGATCAAAAGAGCTTGGCGCTTCACGAGCTTATCTCCGGCGCAGGAAGGAGAGGATCAGTCGGGCGACCAGATAGCCGACGGCGAGGATTCCGAGGACGATGGCGGCGTCGAGGAGCAGCCCGGTCAGGAACTCCGCCACCGGAAAGGGCGCGCGCGGTTGCGGCTCGGCGAAGCCGGCGGCGATGACCATCAGGATGTAGACGCCGATCAGCAAAGGCGCGACACCGGCGGCGAGGCAGCCCAGCCGCGCGGTTGAGGCCTGGGGGCGCAGGTAATGGAGCATCGCCGCCAGCAGCGCCGGGACCAAGGTCGCGCCCAGACCGACGGCCAGAAGGAACGGGATGTCCATCGGCCTCAGGTTACCGGCCCGGCGGGGGCTTGTCATCCGAAGCGGAGGCGGACCAATGCTTCCGGCGCGGCCAGGCTTTCAACGATCAGGCAGGCGCGGATCATGGAGCCTTGTCAGTTGCCGCGGAGATAGCGGAGCGTGAACCGCGCGGCGAAGAAGCCGAGCAGCAGGTTCAGGGCCAGAATGAAGGGGGTCAGCATCATTAGCGCGGCCATCACCATCCCCTCGGCGTCGGGGCTGGGGCTGGGCGCTTTCCCGGACCGCGTCAGCTCGGCGAAGTCCAGCGCCAACAGAATGATCGTCCCCAGCAGCGCGATTGCGGCCGCAAGGATCGTCAAGCGTCGCGTCGGGGCTTTCGGCCAAGCCCAGTCCAGCAAGAATGCCGCCCCTATCGCGACGATGGCCGACAGGGGGGTAAACGGGAAAAACATCATTGCCCCCTCGTGGCAGGCACAGCATTGAACCTACAGGCAGGCAGGCGCCGTGTCAGCGGGCAGGCTGGAACCAACCGCCGCAGGCGGCGCTGGGGGGAATATGAGCGAGGACATGCTCGATTGCCTGATCATCGGCGGCGGCCCAGCCGGGCTGACCGCGGCCATCTATCTGGCGCGCTTTCACCTGAAGCTGCAGGTCGTGGACGCGGGCAAGAGCCGCGCCTCGCTCATCCCCTGCACGCGCAATCATGCCGGCTTTCCGGACGGGATTTCGGGCGCCGAGCTGATCGAGCGGATGAAGGCACAGGCGCAGAAATATGGCGCGGCGATCGAGACCGCGCGGGTGACCCGGCTCGACCGGATCGAGAGCGGCTTCGAGGCGGAATATGGCGCCGGCCCGGTGACGGCGCGAAGCGTGCTCCTCGCCACCGGCGTCGCCAACCGCCGGCCGCCGATGGACGAGGAACTGCATGACGAGGCACTGGTCCGCGGGCTGATCCGCTATTGCCCGATCTGCGACGGCTATGAGGTCACGGACCGCAAGGTCGGCGTGATCGGCTCCGGGCGGCACGGCGTCGCCGAGGCGCTGTTCCTCCGTTCCTACACGGCCGACATCACCCTGATCGCGCCGGACGACGCCCACAAGCTCGCGGCGGCGGACCGGGCGCAGCTCGCGGCCGCCGGGATCGCCACGGTCGACGGACCCTGCCACGCGGTGGCGACTTTGGCCGACGCAATCGTCGTCGAGACCCCGCACGGCCATCACACCTTCGACAGCGTCTATCCGGCGCTGGGCTCGGACATTCACAACGACCTGGCGGGCCAGATCGGCGTGGCGCTGAACGAGGGGACGGGCTGCATCCTCGTCGACGGGCACCAGCGCACCAACGTGCCTGGCGCCTATGCGGCGGGCGACGTGGTGATCGGCCTCGACCAGATCAGCCATGCGATGGGCGAAGGCGGGGTCGCGGCGACCACGATCAGGAACGATTTGGCGCGGGACGAACCGCTGCTACGCTAGGCGCGAGTCAGGGGCGAGGATGGGCGAGGAACAGGTCGGCTATGCACGCGCGCTGCGCCTGTTCGCCACGGCGGACTCGGCGGCCGGTTTCGCGCAGGCGGTGGCGCTGACCGAGCAGGAAGCGGCGAACGGGCATGCGGAGGCGATGGCGACGCTCGCCACGCTCGAGGCGGTGGGCGCGGGCCGCCGGCAGGATTGGGACCGTGCGCTGGACCGGCTCGCCGAGGCCGCCTCCCTCGGCTCGGATCATGCGAGCGGCCAGCTGGAGGTGATCGCCGGGCGGACGCCCGACGCCCTGCTCGCCGCGCCGCCGCGCACCCTCCTCTCGTCCCGGCCGATGCTGTCCTTGTTCAGCGGCTTCGCGAGCGCCGCCGAATGCGGCTGGCTCATCGGCCGGATGCGCGCCCGGCTCGCGCCGGCGATGATCTGGGACGAGGCGACCGGCCTCGGCCGGATCGACACCTTGCGCAGCGGCAGCGCGGTCGAGCTGCGGCTCAGCGAGATGGACGTGGTCACCGAGGCGTTGCGCGCGCGGATCTCCGCGGCGACAAGGCTGCCCGAGCATATTTTCGAGGTGCCGCAGGTGATGCATTATGCGCCCGGCCAGGAATTCACCCCCCACCACGATTATCTGGACCCCGGCCAGCCCGGTCACGCCGCCGACATTGGCCGGCGCGGACAGAGGATGGGGACCTTCCTCATCTATCTGAACGACGACTATGCGGGCGGCGAGACCGAATTCCCGCGCGCCGGCATCGCCCATCGCGGCCAGGCGGGCGACGCCCTGTTCTTCGCCAACGTCACGCCGGACGGACAGCCGGACCCGCTCACCCTCCATGCCGGCCGGCCGCCTGCGACCGGGGAAAAATGGATCTTCTCGCAATGGATCCGCGACCGGGCACCGGCGCAGGGCTGAACGCGCCTAGGCGAGGAAGGCAGGATCGGCGACGATGCGGCCGTCCTGGAGGTCGGCGATGCCGGGCCTGAACGGGATGAGGGCGCGCTTGCCGTTCGCGCGCTCGATTTCGAGCAGGTCGCCGGCGCCGAAATTCTCGACCGCGACGATGGTGCCGAGCGGGGCTCCCGCCGCGTCCACGCAGGCGAGGCCGATCAGATCGGCATGATAATACTCGCCCTCGGCGAGGGCCGGGAGCGCGTCGCGGGGGACGGTGAGCAGGGTGCCGCGCAGGGCTTCGGCGGCGCTGCGATCGGCGATCTCGGCGAAGCGGGCGATGGCGCCGGCGCTGCCGGGCCTGACCGACTTGAGCGTCAGCTGGCGCTCGCCTGCAAAGAGAATCTTCTGGCGCTTCAGGCTGTCGAGGCCCTCCGCGAACAATTTCAGGCGCACCTCGCCGCCGACGCCGTGCGCGCCGGCGACGGCGGCGAGGGTGACCTGGTCAGCCAATTAAGCCTGCTCGGCCTTCTCGGCGCCCTCTTCCGGAGCAGCCTCGTCGCTGCCCTCGGCCGGCGCCTCGGCGGATTCGCCCTCATTGCTGGCTTCGGCGGCTGGAGTGGCTTCCTCGGCGGGAGCTTCCTCAGCGGCAGCTTCCTCGGCCGGAGCCTCGGTCTCGGCGGACGGAGCCTCCGCGGCAGCGGCCTCCTCGGCGGGAGCCTCCTCAGCGGCCGGAGCCTCTTCCGCAGCAGCTTCCTCCGCGGGCGCTTCCTCGGCGGCCGGAGCTTCCTCGGCGGCAGGCGCCTCGGCCTCCGGAGTGGCCTCCTCGATCGCCTCGGCCATCACCTCGACGGTCTCGGCCTGCTGCGCCTCGGCGGCCGGAGCCTCCTCGGCCGGCGCGGCGGCGGCTTCGGCGGCGTCAGCCTCCTTCTTCACCCGCTCCTCGGCGCGCTCAACGGCCTTCTCGCCCGGCTGACCCTTGTTCGGGTTGTTGCGGGCCGGGCGCTCCCTGATGCCGGCGGCATCGAGGAAGCGAAGCACGCGGTCGGACGGCTGGGCGCCGACGGAGAGCCAGTGGCGGATGCGGTCCGCATCGAGCTTCACGCGCTCTTCGCTGTCCTTGGGGAGCAGCGGATTGTAGCTGCCGACGCGCTCGATGAACTTGCCGTCACGCGCGTTGCGCGAATCCGCCACCACGATCTTGTAATAGGGCCGCTTCTTCGCGCCGCCCCGGCTGAGCCTGATTGCAACTGCCATTTTAATACGTCCTTTCTGAGTGATACGTCTATTTCTTGAAATTCTTCGGTAAATTGAATGGAGCGCCGCCCTGGCCGCCCGGAAGGCCCGGAAGCCCGCCCGGCGGCATCCCGCCGCCCGGGCCGCCGAGGCCGCCAAGGCCTCCTGCCCCGCCCATGCCGCCACCGCCGCCGAACATGGCGGCGAGCTTGCCGAGCCCGCCCATTTTCTTGATCTTCTTCATCGCCGTCGCCATTTCCTGGTGCATCTTCAGCAGGCGGTTGACCTCCTGCACGGTGGTGCCCGAGCCCTTGGCGACGCGGATCTTGCGTTTGGCGTTGAGCAGGTCCGGCTTCGCCCGCTCCTTCGGCGTCATCGAGCCGATGATCGCGTCGAGCCGGCCGAGCACATTGCCCTCCAAAACGCCCGACTCGTTCATCTGGTTCTTGAGCTTGCCCATTCCGGGCAGCATCCCGGCGAGCGCACCGAGCCCGCCCATCTTCTGCATCTGGCGGAGCTGGCCCCTGAGGTCGTTCAGATCGAACTGGCCCTTCGCCATCTTCCTGGCGAGCGCCTCGGCCTCCTCGGCCTCGATCGTCTCTTGCGCGCGCTCGACGAGGCTGACGACGTCGCCCATGCCGAGGATCCGCCCGCCGACGCGCTCCGGATGGAAGGGCTCGATCTTGTCGATCGCCTCGCCGGTGCCGGCGAACTTGATCGGCTTGCCGGTGACCGCGCGCATCGACAGCGCGGCGCCGCCGCGGGCGTCGCCGTCCATGCGGGTCAGGATCACGCCGGTGAGGTCGATCTGGTCGGTGAAGCTCTTGGCGACGTTGACCGCGTCCTGGCCGGTCATCGAATCGGCGACGAGCAGCACCTCGTCTGGGGTCGAGGCGGCGGCGACCGCCTTCATCTCGTCCATCAGCGCCTGGTCGACATGGAGCCGGCCCGCGGTGTCGAGCATCAGCACGTCATAGCCCTGCAGCTTCGCGGCGTTGAGCGCGCGGCGGGCAATGTCGACCGGCTGCTGTCCCGGGACGATCGGCAGGGTCGCGACCTCGGCTTGGCGGCCGAGCACGGCGAGCTGCTCCTGCGCGGCCGGGCGAGCGACGTCGAGCGAGGCCATCAGGACCTTCTTGCGGTCCTTCTCGGTCAGACGCTTGGCGAGCTTGGCAGTGGTGGTGGTCTTACCAGAGCCCTGCAGGCCGACCATCATGATGACGGCGGGCGGGGTGACCTCGAGATGGAGCTCGGCCTGCTCGGAACCGAGCATCTCAACGAGCGCGTCGTGGACGATCTTGACGACCTGCTGCCCCGGCGTGACCGAGCGGAGGACCTGCTGGCCGACGGCCTGCTCGGTCGCCCGGTCGACGAACTCGCGGACCACGGGGAGGGCGACGTCCGCCTCGAGCAAGGCGATGCGAACCTCGCGCATGGCCTCGCGCACGTCGCCTTCGCTCAGCGCGCCACGGCCCCGCAGCCGGTCGAAGACGCCGCTCAGACGATCGCTCAGGCTCTCGAACATCAGTCGTTTCTCCACGCGCGCCAAACGAAAAACGCCGGCGGGCGAAACCTCGCCGGCCAGCGTGCGCACGTGGCGCTTCGACACTCACCCGTCATCGGGATGCCGGGCACATAGTTGGAGAGTGCGCGAGAATCAACTGTAACGTGATTCTGTTCACCTCCGCGCCAGCTTCACGGGACCAGAAGGCCGCGGCTGCAGCGGGCGAGTCGGACATGCACAGGCCGGTATTCCATGATCCGACGGGACGCCGCGGGCGCTGGACGGGGTGGTCCCTCGCCTTCCTCATCCTGCTGATCGTGGCCGCAGTCGCTGTGCTGGCCTTCACCATCTTCGAGATGCCGGTGCCGCCGCCGCTGCCGCTGCAGACGGCGCAGGCGCGGCTGCATGCTTTGGCTGAGCGCAACGGCGCGCAGCATCGCGGGCTGCGCCTGTTCGGCCATGACTGGCTGCCCAAGCACGCGCTCGCGCCCGCCAATGGCCACCAGCTCGTCGCCGGCTTCTACGTGCCCTGGGACGACACCAGCCGCGCCTCCTTCGCCGCCCATGCCAGGGAGCTGGACTGGGTGATGCCCGCCGCCGCCTCGATCACCGGGCCCAATCACCATTTCGCCGCAGCGCCCGATCCACAGTTCGAGGCGATCCTGAGCCAGGCACGGCACCGGCCGGCGGTGCTGCCGATGGTGCAGAACGCCTCCGGCAGCCAGTGGGACGGGCCGGGGCTCGCTGCGGTCCTGCACGATCCCGCAGCTTCGGCGCGCCTGCTGGACGCCTGCGAGCGGCTGGTGGCGATGCGCCGCGGCGCCGGCATCGTCTTCGACTTCGAGGAGCTGCCGCGGAGCGCGCAGCGCGATTATCTGCGCTTCCTCGACGCCGCCAACCGCCGTTTCGGCCTGCGCGGCTGGATCGTCACTGCGGCGGTGCCCATCGGCGATCCGGACTGGAACCTCGCCGCCTTCGCCCGCGTCACCGACCGGCTGTTCCTGATGCTTTACGACGAGCATTGGGCGACCGGCGATCCGGGCCCGATCGCCTCGCAGGCCTGGTTCGCGCAGCGGCTGCAGCAGGCGATCCGTCAGACCGGGGCGGACAAGGCGATCGCGACCATCGCCAATTACGGCTATGACTGGACGCCCGGCCGCCCGGCCGAGGCGCTGTCGGTCGAGGAGGCGTGGCTTTCCGCCCGCGACAGCCAGGCGCCGATCCGCTTCGACGCGGCCAGCGGCAATGCGACCTTCGACTATGACGAGGACGGCGCGCCGCACCATGTCTGGCTGCTCGACGCCGCCAGCGGCTGGAACCAGCTGCGCGCGGCGCATCTGGAGGGCGCGGCGGGCGTGGCGCTGTGGCGGCTCGGCAGCGAGGATCCGGGCCTGTGGCGGGCGTTCGCCACCTTCGCGCAGCAGGATGCGCCGCCCGATCTCTCGGCCATCGCCAGCTCGACCAATGTCGACGTGGAGGGAACGGGCGAGATCCTCCGCATCGCCGCGACGCCGACGCTCGGCCACCGCACCATCGGTACGGACGCCGCCGGACTGATCCGGTCGGAAAGCTACGACGTCCTGCCCTCGCCCTTTGAGGTGCAGCGCACAGGTTATCATCCCGGCCTGGTCGCCCTCACCTTCGACGACGGCCCCGATACTGACTGGACCCCTGCGATTCTCGACGTGCTCAGGGAGAAGCATGTCCCCGCCACCTTCTTTGTGATCGGCGACAACGTGCTCGGCCAGGAGGGCCTGCTGCAGCGCATCGTCGCCGAGGGGCACGAACTGGGCAATCACAGCTACACCCACCCCAATTTCGCGACGCTCTCCGACGGCGAGACATTGTTCGAGCTGAACACGACCGAGCGGCTGATCGAGGCTTATACCGGGCATCGCACGCGCCTCTTCCGCGCGCCCTATTTCGGCGACGCCGAGCCGACTACCGCCGACGAGCTCGGCCCGGCGCTGGCCGCGCAGAATGACGGCTATCTCAATATCGGCCTGCACGTGGATCCGGACGACTGGGCGCTTCCCGGGACGGAAGCGATCGTGCAGCGGACCGTTGCGGGGGTGGAGGCGGGGAATGCGGAACGGTCCGGGCAGATCGTCTTGCTCCATGACGGCGGCGGCGACCGCCAGCAGACGCTGGAAGCCCTGCCCCGGATCATCGACGCCCTGCGGGCCCGCGGCTACCGCTTCGTGCCGGTCTCGCAGCTGGCCGGGCTCAGCCATCAGCAGGTGATGCCGGAGATCCAGGGCGCCGACCTCGTCGCGGTCCGGGTCGATGTCGCCATCTTCACGACCCTGGCCTGGCTCAACCGCGTACTGGCGGCCCTGTTCACGCTCGCCATCGCACTCGGTCTCGGCCGCGCGATCAGCCTCACCTGGCTCGCCGCGCGCGGGAAGCCCGCGGAACCGCCGCCCTTCCCGGCCCGCCAAAGGCTGATCTCGGTGCTGATCCCCGCCTGGAACGAGGCGAAGGTGATCGAGGCCTCGGTCCGCCGCGTGCTGGCCAGCGCGCGCGTGCGGCTGGAGGTGATCGTCATCGACGACGGTTCGACCGACGCGACCAGCGCCATCGTCCGCACCGCCTTTGCCGGCGACAAACGCGTGCAGCTCCTCACCCTGCCCAATGGCGGCAAGGCGGCGGCGCTGAACCGCGGCATCGCTTTGGCGCGCGGCGAGCTTATCGTCGCGCTCGATGCCGACACCCAGTTCGAGCCCTTGACCATCGCCCGTCTCGCCCGCTGGTTCGCCGATCCGGGCACCGGCGCGGTCGCCGGCACTGCCAAGGTTGGCAACAAGCTGAACCTCGTTACGCGCTGGCAGGCCGTCGAATATGTGACCGCGCAGAATCTCGAGCGGCGGGCGCTGGCGCGGCTCGACGCGATCATGGTCGTGCCCGGCGCGGTCGGCGCGTGGCGGCGGCAGGCGCTGGCGGATGTCGGCGGCTTCCCGGTCGACACTCTGGCCGAGGATCAGGATCTCACCATCGCGGTGCAGCGTGCCGGCTGGCGGGTCGCCAATGACGTCGAGGCCGTCGCCTGGACCGAATCCCCGCAATCGCTGCGCACGCTGGCGAAGCAGCGCTTTCGCTGGGCCTTCGGGACGCTGCAATGCCTGTGGAAGCACCGCCGCGCGCTGCGCGAAGGCCGGCCGCGCGGGCTGGCGCGGATCGGCATGCCGCAGGCCTGGACCTTCCAGATGCTGTTCTCCCTCGTCTCGCCGATGATCGACCTCGCGCTCGTGTTCAGCATCGTCATGACCTGGGGCCGCGTCTCGCAGCACGGCTGGGCGCAGACCCACACCGACCTCGGCAAGATCGCCTTCTTCTGGACCCTGTTCGCGCTGGTCGACCTCGCCTGCGGCTGGATCGCCTTCCGCCTGGACAAGAGGGAGCGGCGCTTCCCGGGCCTGCTGCTGCTCGCCCAGCGCTTCGTCTACCGCCAGCTCATGTACTGGGTGGTGCTGAAGGCCGTCTCCGCGGCGATCCGCGGCCATTGGGTCGGCTGGGGCAAGCTGGAGCGGACCGGCCGGGCGGAGGCGCCGGCGGCCGCCTGAGGGCTCTCCGGCAGCGCGGCCGCCTCGACTTGACGGCCGGGCGGGCGTAATTCGGAGAGATGAGCATCGCCATCGTCGTCGCCTTACTGGCCGCAGCGCAGGAGCAGGGCGCCAGCGTGACCGTCGAGATCCGTCCGGGCGGGCGGACGGCATTGTTCAATTCGCCGACCGAGGCGCAGGCCGCCTGCACCGGTGCCGGCGGCAATTTCGGACTGGATCAGCGGCGCTTCGTCTGCGTCAATCCGCGCGGGCCGGTTCGTTCGACCCGGACCGACGCCGCCGCGCCGGCCGCGCCCGACGGCGGAACCGCCAACTCCGAGGCGCAGGTGGAGAGCCTGACGCTGCGCCCGGGCGAAGTGGTGAGCTTCACCCTCGCGCAGGGCGGCAGCCACCAGTTGCTCCGCCGCACCGCGGCCGACGCTCCGGGCGCGATCACCATCCGCTATGAGATCGACGGCGGCAGTTCGACGATCAGTGCGAGCAGCCGCACCGGCTATCCATTGACCTTCTCGGTGCTCGCCGATCCCGACGGGAATGGCGGCTTCTCGCCCGCGGGACAGGTGGCGCTGCCCGGCGACGGAACGCCGGCGACCCTGCGCAGACAGGGCGCGCTCGGTGCGATCAGCGTCGGGGACTTCACGCGCCGTTAGCCGTGGACTTGGCGGGGTCCGCCCCCTAGATCGCCTCTCGCAATGACGCAGCGCTTCATCAAGATGCACGGGCTCGGCAATGACTTCGTGATCCTCGACGGCCGCACGCAGGCGGTGGCGATGGATGCGGCGCGCGCGCGCGCCCTCGCCGACCGGCGCACCGGCATCGGCTGCGACCAGGTGATCCTGCTCGAGCCGTCCGAGATCGCCGATCTCCGCATGCGGATCTGGAACGCGGACGGCGGCGAGGTCGAGAGCTGCGGCAATGCCACGCGCTGCGTGATCAGGCTGGAGGGCGGGCCCGCGTCGATCGAGACGAAGGGCGGCATCATCAGCGGCGACGCCGCAGGCGTCGACATGGGCGCGCCGAAATTCGGCTGGGACGAGATCCCGCTCGCTTACCCGATGGACACGGCCCTCATGCCGGTGGGTTGGGGCGAGCTGCAGCAGCCCGCCGCGGTCAATGTCGGCAATCCCCACGTCATCTTCTTCGTGCCGCGCGCCGACGCAGTGGCGCTGGCCGGGCTCGGGCCGGTAATCGAGACCGACCCGCTCTTCCCCGAGCGGGTGAACGTCAATGTCGCCTCGATCGAGGAGGGCGCGATCCGCCTCCATGTCTGGGAGCGCGGCGCCGGCCTCACCCTCGCCTGCGGCACCGGCGCCTGCGCAACCGCGGTTGCGGCGATCCGGCGCAAACTGGTCGAGAGCCCTGTGGAAGTGCGCCTTCCGGGCGGGTCGCTCACCATCGCCTGGCAGCCCGGCGGGACGATCCAGATGCAGGGCCCGGCCACTCTGGTCTTCACCGGGGAGACCGAATTGTGAGCGGGCCGGAGGTCATCACGTTGGGATGCCGGCTCAACATGGCCGAGAGCGAGGCCATGCGGGCATTGGCCGCGGCGGAGGACGATCTGATCATTATCAACAGCTGCGCGGTGACCAACGAGGCCGTCCGCCAGACCCGCCAGGCGATCCGCCGCGCCAAGCGCGCCCGGCCGGAGGCGCGGGTGGTCGTCACCGGCTGCGCGGCGCAGGTGGAGCCTGAGGTGTTCGCCCGGATGCCCGAGGTGAGCCGGGTGCTCGGCAACCGGGAGAAGTTCGAGGCTTCCTCATTCACCGGCCCGACGGATGATGTTCGCGTCTCCGACATCATGGCGGTGCGCGAGACGGCGCCGCACCTCATCACCGGCTTCGCCGAGCGCTCGCGGGCATTCGTCGAGGTGCAGAATGGCTGCGACCATCGCTGCACCTTCTGCATCATCCCCTACGGCCGCGGGAACAGCCGCTCGGTGCCGGCCGGGCTGGTCGTGGAGCGGATCAGGGCGCTGGTCGCCGACGGCTTCAACGAGGTCGTGCTGACCGGCGTCGACGTCACGTCCTACGGCCCTGACCTGCCGGGCGCGCCAAGCCTCGGCCAGCTGATCGAGCGCATCCTGAAGCATGTGCCGGAGCTGCCGCGGCTGCGCCTCTCCTCGCTCGACTGTATCGAGCTGGACGAGCGGCTGTTCGAGCTGGCCACCGGCGAGCCGCGCTTCATGCCGCACCTCCATATGAGCTTCCAGGCCGGCGACGACATGGTGCTGAAGCGGATGAAAAGGCGGCACGCGCGGCGGGACGCGGTCGAGACCGTCGCCCGGCTGAAGGCGAAAAGGCCGGAGATCGCGATCGGTGCCGACCTCATCGCCGGCTTCCCGACCGAGACCGACGAGATGGCCGAGAATTCGCTGCGCCTCGTCGAGGAATGCGAGATCGTGATGGGCCACATCTTCCCCTATTCGCCGAAGCGTGGCACCCCTGCCGCACGCATGCCCCAGGTTTCTCCCGCCATCGCCAGGGAACGTGCCCGCAAGCTCCGCGAGGCCTGCGCGCGGCAGAAGGATTTGTGGCTCGAAGCATTGGTCGGGACAAAGCAGAGAGTGCTGGTGGAGAAAGACGGCTTCGGTCACGCGGAGAATTTCGCTCCGGTCCAGGTCCGTCATTCCAGCGAAAGCTGGAATCCCACTGGTTCTCTGCAGCAGCCGGACAGGCAAGGAGATTCCAGCTTTCGCTGGAATGACGGAGACATTGTGGCGGTAGGGATTGTCGGTGTCGAGAATAGCGTCCTCGTCGGGGTGCCTGCATGAGCGAGACCTCCTGGCTGGAGCGCATGCGCGCCGGCTTCCGCAAGACCTCCGACCGGCTCGGCGAGAATCTCACCGGATTGCTTACGAAGGCGAGCCTCGACGCGCAGACGCTGGACGAGATCGAGGAAGCGTTGATCGCCTCGGATCTCGGCCCGACGACCGCCGCGAAGGTCCGCGAGCGGCTGGCGGGCGAGCGCTTCGAGAAGGGCCTGACCGAGGAAGCGGTGCGCGCCGTGGTCGCCGAGGAGCTGGAGAAGATCCTGCGCCCGGTCGCCGAGCCGCTGGAAATCGACGCTTTCCCCCGCCCGCAGGTGATCCTCGTCGTCGGCGTCAACGGCTCGGGCAAGACCACGACCATCGCCAAGCTCGCCCATCTCTTCGAGGAACAGGATTATTCGGTGCTGCTCGCCGCCGGCGATACTTTCCGCGCCGCCGCGATCGAGCAGCTCCAGATCTGGGCGGATCGCGCCGGCGTGCCGATCATCGCCGGGCCGGAGGGCTCGGACAGCTCGGCGATCGTTTATGACGGGGTGAAGAAAGCGACCGCCGAGGGCATCGACGTGCTGATCGTCGACACCGCCGGCCGGCTGCAGAACAAGAAGGATCTGATGGACGAGCTCGCCAAGATCCGGCGCGTGCTCGGCCGGCTCAACCCCGCGGCGCCGCACGACGTCGTGCTCGTGCTCGACGCGACCACGGGGCAGAACGCGCTCAGCCAGATCGAGGTGTTCCGCGAGGTGGCGGGCGTCACCGGCCTGGTGATGACCAAGCTGGACGGCACCGCCCGCGGCGGCGTGCTGGTCGCGGCGGCGGAGAAATACGGCCTCCCGATCCACGCCATCGGCGTGGGCGAGGGCATGGACGATCTGAGGCCCTTCGATCCGGCCGTCGCGGCGCGGGCAATTGCGGGAGCCAGCGCGTGAGCGCCGCCGCGCAGGCGCGCAAGCCCGGGCTCGGCGCCACTTTGGCGATCGACTACGGACCGCTGCTGCTCTTCTTCCTGACCAATTTCCTCGCGCCGGTGCCGCAGGGCGAGCGGATCTACTGGGCGACCGGTGTCTTCATGGTGGCGATGGCCGCAGGAATGCTGCTCTCCTGGGGCCGCTACCGGAAAATCTCGGCGATGCTCTGGTTTTCCGGGGCGATGGTGCTGGTCTTCGGCGGGCTCACGCTCTGGCTGCAGGACGAGACCTTCATCAAGATCAAGCCGACCATCTATTACCTCACCGTCGCCGGCCTGCTCTTCTTCGGCCTGCGCACCGGGCGCAACTTCTTGAAGATTGTGCTGGGGACCGCCTATCCCGGGCTTCGGGAGCGCGGCTGGACGTTGCTGACCCGGAACTGGATCGGCTATTTCCTCGTCATGGCTGTGCTCAACGAAGCGGTCTGGCGGCTGACCAGCACGGACACCTGGGTCGCGTTCAAGCTCTGGTTCTTCTTCCCGGCCACCTTCCTGTTCGCCGCGGCCAACGTCCCGATGCTGCTCCGCCACGGCCTCGGCGACGAGAAGGCCGAAACGCCGGACCTGCCGCCCGAATGAGCGCGGTGCTCACCATCAGGGGGCTGACCAAGACCTACGAGACCGGGGTCGAGGCGCTGAAGCCGGTCGACCTCGAGATCGAGAAAGGCGAGATTTTCGCCCTGCTCGGGCCCAACGGCGCCGGCAAGACGACGATGATCTCGATCGTCTGCGGCATCGTCACCCCGACCACGGGCAGCGTCACCGTCGATGGCTTCGACATCGGCCGCGACTACAAGGAAACCCGCCGCCGCATCGGGCTGGTGCCGCAGGAGCTGACCACCGACGCGTTCGAGACCGTCTGGGCGACCGTCACCTTCAGCCGCGGCCTGTTCGGCTATCCCCCCGATCCGGCGCATATCGAGAAGATATTGAAGGACCTCTCGCTCTGGGAGAAGCGCAAGGCGCGGATCATGGAGCTGTCGGGCGGGATGAAGCGCCGGGTGATGATCGCCAAGGCGCTCAGCCACGAGCCCGAGATATTGTTCCTCGACGAGCCGACCGCCGGCGTCGACGTCGAGCTTCGCCGCGACATGTGGGAGCTGGTCCGCCAGCTGCGCGAGCGCGGCGTCACCATCATCCTCACCACCCATTATATCGAGGAAGCCGAGGAGATGGCCGACCGGGTGGGCGTGATCCGCCAGGGCGAGCTGATCCTCGTCGAGGAGAAGAAGGCGCTGATGCGCAAGCTCGGCCGCAAGGAGCTGACCCTCAACCTCAGCGAGGTGATGGAGACGATCCCGGCCGGGCTCGCCGAATGGAACCTCGTCCTGCAGGCCGAGGGCCATGAGCTGCTCTACACGTTCGACGCCAATGCCGAGCGGACCGGAGTCCCCTCTTTGCTCCGGCGGATGAGCGACCTCGGCATCGGCTTCAAGGACCTGCACACCAGGCAAAGCTCGCTCGAGGAGATTTTCGTCAGCCTCGTCCACCAGCAGCGCGGGGAGACCGGGGCATGAGCCTCAATTTCAACCGTTACGGCGTCTGGGCGATCTACCGCTTCGAGATGGCGCGCTCGCTCCGCACCATCTGGCAGAGCCTGGTGACGCCCGTGATCACCACCTCGCTCTACTTCATCGTGTTCGGCGCGGCGATCGGCTCGCGCATGACCGAGGTGGACGGCGTGCCTTATGGCGCCTTCATCGTCCCCGGCCTGATCATGCTGTCGCTGTTCACGCAGAGCATCTTCAACGCCAGCTTCGGGATCTTCTTCCCCAAGTTCACGGGCACGATCTACGAATTGCTCTCGGCGCCGGTGTCGCCGCTGGAGACGGTGATCGGCTATGTCGGCGCCGCCGCCACCAAGTCGATCGTGCTGGGGCTGGTGATCCTGCTCACGGCGAGCTTCTTTGTGCCGATCCAGATCCTCCATCCCTTCTGGATGGCGGCCTTCCTGGTCATGATCGCGACCACTTTCTGCCTGTTCGGCTTCATCATCGGCATCTGGGGCAAGAATTTCGAGCAGATCCAGTTCATCCCGATGCTGATCGTCACCCCGCTCACCTTCCTCGGCGGCGCCTTCTACTCGGTGAACATGCTGCACGAGCCGTGGCGGACGGTCACCCATTTCAATCCGGTCGTCTACCTGATCGAGGGCTTCCGCTGGAGCTTCTACGGCACCACCGACATCGGCGTCGGCATCAGCCTCGCCGCCACGGTGGGCTTCATGCTTGCCTGCATGGGCATCGTCTGGTGGATCTTCCGGACTGGCTATCGGCTGAAGACCTGATAGCCTGCCCGCGCTCCCGAAGAGGCGTGCGCGGATGAGGCTTCGTCACCGGCTCCTGTTGCTGTGCACCTGCGGCGCCACCGTGCCTGCGCTGGCGGCCCAGCAACCGCCGCCGCCCGCCGCGCCACCCCGGG
>JADMIO010001184.1_pt1 | contig 32148 bp, 27 predicted proteins | sample 8958161 | NCBI WGS metagenome assembly JADMIO01 (sample SAMN16585339, study PRJNA669376) | soil metagenome | isolation source: Crop rotation soil | place: USA: Cullars Rotation, Alabama | collected 2011
AACATCTAAAGGAGAGTTATGATTTTGATAAAACACTTGAAAACACCGAAACCTGGCAGACCGCCGAGGCTGCGGGCTTCATGGATGACATAACGGCTCACGATCCATTCTTTACCGGAGAAGGCGCCGCCTATCGCTTTGGTATGCTTACCTGGATAAACGTAGCTTTTCAGCATGGAAAATCGATGTGGGAATTGGCGTGGATATCAGTGAACTGCCTGAATAATACCACAAATTGTGGCGAAGGAATTCCTAAAAGCCCGCCATTTGACATGAATGACTGCACGGGCGACTGGGACCGCGTGTGGATCGCATTCCGAACTCTTTACCAGGCAGAAAAGGAAATAATGGTAAACGACCTGTTGGAGCAAAATTGCCCGGGCATTGATTACACTATTATAAAAGAAAGACGATTTGGAAGCCTTAACGATTATGATGAGGATGGCACGCTGCGAAAGCTGCAGGATATAGTCAATGCTAACGACGGCAATGTGATCCAGCAAGCGACCAATCTAATAAAACCGAAATTAGACAAACAATACGCCGAGAATTGCGATGGATATATCGAAGCATGGAAGGCCACACTATTACAATGTGATCAAATAGCATCATTGCCTGATGAAACAAAAACACAAATTTTAAATGAGATCACGCAGGGAATGAAGGAGGTTTGCGTTCGCGGCAGCGACATTGATCATCCCAGCGGTTCATCTACTGTACCATCCACTGATACAAGATCGCCGCAATCATTTGAAGAAGTGATCGTGTCAGTTTTTAATCATCACGACATCGAAATTTCAACTCTCTGCAATCCTTACATGATCGATTTCCCACAAGCGTACGACAAGCAGGCCCCCATTTCAGATGCCGTCGTATTAAAACAAAAAGATGATTGCGCTTGTCAACGGATCAAAGATCTTCAAGCGGAACAAGCCCAGGTGGGTTTTATCGGAACATTGAGTCAATTCATAAAATATCAACATGGAGTTGACGTATCACAGGATCTTATTGACCAGTTGAGCAGTGGTTGCAACGGAACTTGCAATTTGTACGAAACTCCTTTATCCGTTCCGGCAATTTTAACCTGTCACTCTCCACTAAAAAATTGTATTGAATGCGCGGAATATGATGCATTGAAACAAGAATTTATATCGAACTATCCAACGTTTTCCATAATACATGCAACACCGCAGAACGATGATGAAATGAACGAAAATGTGCTTTTCCAGGATTTCATGAATTACCGTACCGGTTTCAATAAGTCATGGGATGAATATCTCCAGTTTGAAATAGCGTGCCAAAACTATGTTGGCGAATCGCCATGGACCTGTAGCAGCCTGGAGTCTTCTGTCAATGTCTTTTACCAATCATACGATCCGGCATCTTTCGGTTTGGACTGTCAGGATGCGTTTACTTCGTTTTTCAACCAGACATTTAGCACCGGCTACACGTTTAGCCAGATACAGGCACTCTTTATGCAATATTGCGGTCATGCACCTGAGGTATGCCAGCCAACACTCAATTGCCAGGGCTTGGAAGATATTATTGCAGGTTTTCACTCACAATATGGTAATAACGTTGATGAAGCAACCGATTGTCAATCTTTGTTTGTCGACTACTTCAATAATCATTTTGGGACAAACTATACCTGGGATGAATTGAATGACCTTTCACAAACGCTTTGTGGTAAAGTGCTTGATGTATGTACTGGTCATTCATGCCAGGAATTGCAACAAATACTTGATAACTGGCATAATTGTCACGAGCTTACATGGACGGAAGGTGACTGCTCTGACCAATGGACTCTCTATTTCAATTCGCAGGCAAACTCAAATTTCGATTACTTGCAGATCGATAGCCTGTACAAAATTTGTGGTCTCACAATGGATCCTTGCAAACCACCTGTTACGTGTGAAACACTTAATCAAATACTCGATAGTTACTACAACAAGAATATAAATTATAAACAGGGCTTAGTCGCTTATTATCCATTTAATGGCGATGACAAAGATCATAGTGGCAATCACAACGATCCTGTTTTTGACAATGCCACACCAACAACTGACCAGCTTGGAAATGCTAACGGGGCTTATCTGTTTAATGGCAGCAGTGCTTATATGCGCGTGCCAAATAGCCCCTCTTTGATGATCCCGGGCAACGTTACTCTTATGGCTATTTTTAAGCCCAATGGTTTTTATCCGGGCTCTTGCCACGGAAATGAAATTTTAGGTAAGGGATCGCCTGATTGGGAAAATGGTTTTTATACGATGCGGTTCGCTGATTTCGTTGATGGCTCTCAGTGCGGTTTGCCACCCGATACGTCGAATGAAAGATTTGTAGGATCCATTTCCGGTGCAGGCGTTGCAGCCGAGACTCCTCACATCCATACTCGTCAATGGTACAACTTTGTTTATACCTATGACGGATCAACCGGGTCTAAGATTTATTTAAATGGGCAACTGGTAAATTCCGCGAACCTGCCAGCGACCAATCCTACTCCAAACAGCAATGACCTCTTTATCGGCAGGCATGAGGATAACAGCAACCAATACCCCTATTGGTTTAACGGTGTGATCGATGAGATAAGAATTTATAACCGGGCATTAAATGCAGATGAAGTTGCCACATTGCCTTATTACTCCGGCGACGGTTCCGAATCACCTAATGATTTCTGTAATGAAAACTTTACTAACTATATCAACAGTAAGCTTGGTACGCATTACAGCGATGAACAAATCGCGTTGATGTACAGAAATGTTTGCGGTACTGAATTGAGCACTTGCGGGACCAAATTTGACTGCAATTCACTTACTTCTTTTGGAAATAATTTTACTTTCTGGTACAAATCACATTTCGCCGAAGGGTCCTGTGAGGATCTATTTACGCAGCACTTCAACGAAAATTTTGGCGTTGATTACAGTTATGACCAGGCTATGGCCGTTTACGTGCTTTACTGCGGACAAAAGCCTGGCCTTTGTTCTCAACCCCTTGTTTTAACATGCCAGCAGATTGAAAATGTGTTGAGCCAGTTCCGCGTGAAATATCCGAGTCCTCCCAATTATTTTGGAGGACAATGTCAGCAAGCCTTCACTGATTATTTCAACCAGGCATTCGGAACTTCCTTCCCATACAATATTGTTGCGAAGTATTATTCGAGCCTTTGCGACGTTTCGTTGGATGTATGTGAGGGCAGTTCCTGCGACAACCTTCAGAACTTTTTAAATAATTACAATACACAGTACGGAGATTTCTCTATGCCACAACAACTGTGTCATGACCTGTTCACACGGTTGTACAATAATCAATTTAACCAGAACGCCCACGTAAGCAGTACATGGCTGCAGATCGTACAGATTTATGCCAATTGCGGAATCAACCTTGACATCTGCCCTGCTGACAATAACCAACTGCTCGATTGCGATAAACTGCAAGGAGCACAGCAAGCATTCTTTGGATTTTATAATGGTGCTTTACCGGGAACTTGCGAGGATGTATTTACTCAATTCTTCAATACTTACTACAGTACTTCCTTCACCAGCTTCTCGCAATTGCAAACGTGGGCAAAGGACAATTGTAATACGACATTAATTGTATGCGGAAATCAAACACTGAACAGGACAATGCACTTAAGAACTACCGCTGAGCTGCCCCAGGAAGCATTGCCTCCCCGACTCTGTGGTGGAGATCCAACGTTCCCCACTGTAGAACAGGATGGAACTCCTTGTGATTTTCTTGCCGAAATGGCTGCGAATCTCGGAACTCAACAATATGAGGCGTATGTCCGGATTCAAAAAGATCAATTTGATCAAACATACCAGGATAAATGTCTTAGCGCAATACCACAAGAAACATTCACAGTTGAAAGCGAGATCCCGGAATATCATTACACGCTTTATTATTACGACCAGGCAGGCAATCTTGTAAAGACAGTACCACCTGAAGGAGTAGACCTGAGCCACATGAATAGTGAAGGGTGGTATCAGGATGTAGAAGATGACAAAGCCAACAATGGTTATCGTCCGGTCGAGCATAGAATGGCTACGCAATACCGTTACAATTCATTGAACCAGGTCGTGGCACAAATAAGTCCCGATGGTGGAGAAAGCCATTTCTGGTATGATTTGATTGGCAGATTAGTGGTCAGCCAGAACGCGAAACAAGCCGACGATGGGAAATACAGCTATACAAAATATGATGAATTAGGTCGCATAACAGAAGTAGGACAATTGTCTGCTGATGATATTAGCCAGGATATAACGCAGAATGCAGAAGACCTTGACAGTTGGTTCGAAGCGGCCGATAATACCCGGGAGCAAATGACAGTAACTGTGTATGATCGACGGCCAACCTATGACCAGGACCAGGTGGATGTTTGTGATATGGGTGTTTTGTGCCAGGAAAATTTGCGAAACCGTGTGAGCTTTTCGAAAGTGTTCAACCATGCGGGTGAGGATTACGCTACCGCTACTTATTATACTTACGACATCCATGGAAATGTCGACATTCTGTTACAGCACTATCAAACCGGCATCCTATCACAGATAGGAGAAAATGGATTTAAAAAGATATTTTATAAATATGACCTTGTTAGTGGAAAAGTAAATCAAGTGGCTTACCAGCCGGGATTCTTTGATCAATTCTATCACCGATATGAATATGATGTTGAAAACAAACTCACTGATGTATCCACCAGTCATGATCATGTATACTGGGAGAAACAGGCACATTATGAATATTATCGCCATGGCCCGCTGGCAAGGGTTGAACTTGGACAACTGGCCGTGCAGGGTGTCGACTATTCGTATACGTTGCAGGGTTGGTTGAAGGGAATCAATTCAACCTTCCTCGGAGATGCATTTGATCCTGGAGGTGATGGTGCCGTTTCTCCGACGATCCGTACACCGAAAGATATCTATGGATTTTCATTGAACTACAACGATGCCGACTATCACCCTATCAATAATGATGTTCATCCTTTTGCTGATATAGCGAACGGCCTGCCCCAACTGGATGGCGACGGTATTGAAACAGGTAAAAATTTGTTCAATGGTAATATCAGGGCCACGCTGCTGAATCTTGGCGGTGATGCAAAATTGTATGGTTATCGTTATGACCAGTTAAATCGCATCAAAGCAATGAATGCATACAATGGATTGAATTCCGAGCAAAATACATTCGATCCGGAAGTAACTGCTGATTATTCAGAGCGGGTTAGCTATGATGCAAATGGAAATATAAAAACCTACCTGAGAAATGGAGCGGCCGATGTGAATGGTTTATCAATGGATGATCTCAACTATCATTATTATTATCACAGCACAGATCCCGGCGACCCCTGGAAGACGTATACACCGGGCGATCTTCCGGGCGATTTGGACGACTTTGATTACTTCACAAACAGGCTTGCCCATGTAAAAGATGCGGCCTCATCTTCCTATACGGAGGACATAAAGGACCAGGTTGATAAAAATTATGACTATGATGAGATAGGAAATTTAATAAAAGATAATTCCGAAGATATCAGCAATATTGAGTGGACCGTGTATGGAAAGATAGCCTCGATCACGAAAGATGGAACGACGATCAACTATACATACGACGCAAGTGGAAACAGGATCGGAAAAACGGTGATCAATGGCGAAACCACAAAAAATACATGGTACGTTCGCGATGCGAGTGGCAATGTGATGTGCATTTACGAAAATGGTGATGGCACTATCAACGATGGGCATCTTACGCAAAGTGAGATTGATATTTATGGCAGCAGCCGGTTGGGAGTTTGGAATGCTCATCGTGATATGGAAAACCCGGTTTGGCCTGATTTCATGCCCGGAACTACCGAAGGCATTGCAATGGTAAACTGGACACGGGGAATCACATCCTATGAACTCAGCAATCATTTAGGAAATGTTCTTGTAACAATCAGTGATAGAAAATACCGTAGATGCCAATAATAATGGCACTGTAGCATATTACAACGTGGATGCTCTTACTGCTACCGATTATTATCCTTTCGGAATGGCAATGCCGGGCCGTCAATTCAATTCTGATGAATACAGGTATGGATTTAATGGGAAGGAAAAGGACAAGGACATTCATAGTTTAAATGCCTACGATTATGGATTTAGGATTTATAATCCGGGACTGGGAAGGTTTTTGAGTGTTGATCCGCTGCAAATAAAATTTGCTAACTTGTCGCCTTATAATTATTGTTACAATAGTCCGATTCATGTATTTGATCCAGATGGAAAATTGGGAATCGAAGTTCATGTTAAATACAATTCGGAAACTGGGAAATATACCGTTTTGAGCATTGAATTTTCTGATGATTTATATAAAAAAGCAGGTTGGAAAGGACTGAGTAGCGAGTGGTACGATTATATTAAAATAGTTACAGATCCGGAAGATCCAAGCAGAGATTATCCAAGTACAGAATACGAATTTGGAGAAAAAAGATACGAAACAACATTCTTGATGCAAGACGCCAAATGGTTTGCAAAATGGAAAGTCGATGATGGCATTTTCGATGAATATGACTATGGTGGCATTGCTTGGTATAGCGAGGAAGGCGGAGGCGGTGAAGAAACGAAACATAGCTCGTCGCCTGATGGCTATGAAAATATTGATGGAATACTTGCGTTGGTTAAAGGAGGTAACGAACTAGGTGAACATTCGTTTGAAAAAAAGGATTTGGTAGAAGTTATAAAGAAATTTGGTGAATTGGTGATTGAAACAAGTGACAAAAAGCCAGGTGATAACATTGATAAAAACGATCCGAAGCAAAAGAAAATTCTGGGTGAATTGGACGCGTTACTTGCAAAATATTCTGATGCACCTGACGCCTCTGAAAAAATTGTGAAGCCAGCACCTGTTGTGGATCACAGACTAGCTCCCCCAGCAGGTGTAGTTCGCGATCCTAATTCAGGCGTGGCGACGCAATGGATGGACAGTACCATACAAACTATTCCTTCATATGATCGGAAGAAACCAGATACAACAAGAACAACACATTATAGAAAACCTACAAATACGTTAGGGCAACATTAAAAAATGAAAAAAACGGTTCCCTTGGTCTTTATCTGCTGGTTATCTTTAATAACAGGCTGCACTTCGAATGGCAAAACTGAAAGGAAAGAGCTAGATAATTTAATAGTAGAAGCTCATTTTGACAATGATACCACTATTGACGGAGTGGCCAAATACTATGACCATTCAAATCGGCTCGCAAGTTTGGTTAATTATAATCACGGTGTTAAATATGGCCCGTCAGTCAATTATTATCCTAGTGGTATCATAAGGGATTCAATGTTATTTTTTGACAACAAAAAGCATGGAGAAGCCTATCATTATGATTCTTTGGGTCGTGTATCTTGGAGCGATTATCAATTTTATGGAATTAAAGTTGGACCTTCCGTTTTTTACAAAAAAGGGGAAATTGATAAATATCTATTTACTGATTTTAACAAAAATGACTTGCTAATTGTCGAGTATGATTCAAATGGAAGCGTAAGGAATCTTTCAGCTTTATCAACCAAAGCGACGGTGACTAGGGTAATCGAGAACGGAAATCCTATGCTGGAGCTTTTTTTGTATCTACCTAATCCTCCGTTCTTGAATATTTACTATGAATTCGGGCTGACAGACGCAACCCGAAGGCTTATACCCATAAGCCAGATTCCTAAGAACGATTTCTTTTATGACACTTTATTACCTTACCCTAAAAGTAATCTGTACTACTATGTATCTGCACACGTAAAAGGAAAGGATTCTGTGATTAATAAGGTCTTTATTGAAGATTTGCCTGACTGGTAAAGAGGTTTTTCTTCCTCTCCTGCTGTCAGGAGTGTTCAATAAATAAAAAAATTTCCAAATGCTATCCGGATGTCTCCTGACTCCGGATCAAGCCCGAGGGGCCTGGACTATACATCTAATTTCAAATCCTTCGCCTGCTATTTGCAAGCTTTTGAATCTTTGCATTTTAATCTACGTCTCATTATTAGGACGAATTAATTGTAGCCTTTCAATCAGTGAAAATCTGCGTAATCTGTGAGCACTTTCTCAGCGTGGCACTCCAATGCTGATCCTGGATTTAGGACGGCCATTTAAAATAACCGCAAATTTTCGACATTTGCCCCATGCCGCCTACCAAAACCTTTTTGGCAAAACATAAATCAACAATCCTTTACAGCATCTGCCTGGCCCTCCTGCTGTTCCTTCTCAAATGGCTGGAACTTCGCTTTATCATATTTGACCATTCGTTCGAGATCTACATTGGATTTATTGCAGTAATTTTTACAGCACTGGGTATTTGGCTTGCGTTGAAACTTTCTAAACCCAAGGTTGAAACTATAGTGGTAGAAAAAGAAGTGTACCTAACTCGGAACGAAACATTCATTCCAAATATCTCCCTGATCTCTCAATTGGAACTCAGCAAACGCGAATTGGAAATTTTGAATTTAATGGCACAGGGGCACAGCAACGAAGAAATAGCGGGGAAAATTTTCGTTTCATTGAGCACCGTCAAAACACACAACCAAAATCTTTTCGTAAAATTAGATGTCAAAAGACGGACACAGGCAATTGAAAAGGCGAAAAGATTAAATCTCATCCCTTAAAAAAATCAAATATCAAGAAACAAACTCCAAATAAATTAAAAAATTCAAATTCAAAACAATAGCTGTCCGCTTTTGGTTTCCGCGGCCAGCATTAAAGCTTTTTTAATTTTTTAATTGATCATTTCTTGGTTCTTGGTATTTGGGCCTTGGTTCTTTACCCGCATCGTATTTTTGTCCTGTGCCGGACCTTTCCGTCATATCGACCACCTCATGGCAAGAAAAATAGCCGAAAGTATGAGCGGAAAAAGCCGAGCAATGTCCATATTTGCGTCCAAAGAATAACATGAGAAAGAACATCATCATCTACGGGTCCATCGCCGGCATCGTTGTTTCTATTTTAATGCTGATCACTACCAACTACATAAGTCATTGTGAAGGCACCATTGACTACGACACAAGCATGCTTATCGGGTATGCTTCCATGCTCATTGCGCTTTCACTCGTGTTTGTTGGCATCCGCAATTACAGGAATAAATACAATGGCGGCCTTCTCAGTTTTGGCAAGGCTTTTAAAATAGGATTGTTCATGGTTCTGATTGCTTCGACGATTTATGTTGTGGCCTGGCTGATCGCTTACTTTTTTTTCATGCCTGATTTCATGGACAGGTACGCAGCACAAATGCTCGATAAATTAAAGGCAAGCGGGGCAAATCAAATGGAAATAGACAAGCAAACAAAGGAAATGGCGGACCTCATCAAGATGTATAAAAACCCATTCTTCAACGCGATGATGACTTATGTGGAAATCTTGCCGGTCGGCCTGGTTGTAACCTTAATAAGCTCACTTATCCTGAAAAGAAAGTCGTCTAAGAACTAAGAGGCTTTTCCGGTTATTTAATTTTTTTATACATCGATTTTAATCGTCCCCGAACGGATCGGTTCTCTGTCTTTAAAGAATGCGGTTTTTCCAGGACACGGATTGAACCACATAAGCGAGCAGAAGGGACATAGTTCACATAAGCCTGGTGGTTTCAAAATTCTTCCCTTTGAAACTGTCAGCATACAGCGACCCTGTGTTGCATTTTGACCATACCTTGTAGGGTCCAGGTTATTTACTCGCTCAGCTCGTGTTGCCGCAGGCATCCGTATCTTTTCATGGCAACCGGGGGCATTATAATAACGATTAACGGCATAGTGCTAATTTCAATCAACATAACCATAAAATAAATCAACAAATGAAAAAAGTAACAGGAATCGGGGGTGTCTTTTTTAAATGCCAGGACCCTAACAAAGTAAAAGAATGGTATAAAACACATTTAGGTGTAGACGCGGGTCAATACGGAGCAAGCTTTGAATGGATGCAAGCCGAGGACCCAACAAAAAAAGGCTCTACGCAATGGAATCCTTTTCCCGACAAGACCAACTATTTTGAACCATCGGCGAAAGATTTTATGATCAATTACAGGGTTGAGAACTTAGAGGCCCTCGTAGACGAACTTAAAAAGGAAGGAGTAACGATTGTTGACAAAATTGAGACCTATGATTTCGGAAAGTTTGTTCATATCATGGATCTCGAAGGGAACAAGATCGAACTATGGGAGCCTGCCGGTGAATGATAAATCAAGGTACATGTTTGAAAAACTGATCGCCAATAAAAAGCTGGGCGGCATCAACTGCATTATCTGGAAGGATGGACAAATTATCTACCAGGAGAGTCATGGATACAAGAATTTGGAGACGCATGAACTAATGACGCTTGATACGATCTTCAGGATCGCGTCCATGACAAAACCAATTACATCCGTACTCACGATGATGTTATATGAAGAGAACAAATTGAGTCTTGACGATCCCATAACCAAATGGTTCCCGCAATTTGGGAATATGAAAGTCTTTAAAAAGCGGACCGGCGAATACGAAAACGCAAACCGGCTTATCACTATTCTTGATCTGCTAACGCATAGAGCAGGCTTTACCTATAGTGGATTGCAGGATGGTAAAATTAAAGATGATCACATCAGTGCTTTGGGAGGTGACATTGATTCATACATCAAAAATGAACAATGGATACAAGGACTGGCGAGTTTGCCCCTGGCGGGTCAACCGGGTGAAATATTTAATTATGGCAGATCTATTGATCTGCTGGGTATTCTCATTTCAACAATCGAAGGAAAGCCATTGGGCAAAGTAATGGAAGAAAAAATTTTCCATCCATTAGCGATGACAGACACATTCTTTGATGTTCCGGGTAACAAGAAAAACAGGTGCGCCTTGAATTTCGGTTATGACGAATCGGGTAATGTAATACATCTTGAAACCGTTCCGTTAAACATGGCTTTCAAGGAACGTCCAGCCAATTTAGAATTCCAATCGGGTGGCCAGGGACTCTGGTCAACCATAACCGACTACTTGAAATTTGCAAGAGTTTTTGTAGAAAACGGAAGTTCAAACGGTGTTCAAATTCTAAAGTCCGAAACCATCCACTTAATGTGCACCAATCAATTGACCGCTTTTCAGCGCGAACATTCAAAATTAATGGGCATGTCGATCTTTAGAGAAAATTGTGGATTTGGCCTGGGGTTGGCCGTAGTGATGAAAGAAAGTAAATATGGATCGATGCCTTGCTCGGGTTCCATCGGCTCTGTGGGTTGGCCCGGCGCATATGGCGGCTGGTGGTCGGCGGACCCAATAAAAAAATCTATTTCAATATTTTTAACACACAGCATGACCGAACCAAAACAACTTGCACAGGGTATTGGGTTCGAATTATATGAAGCAATTGATATATTTTCAAATTATAGCAAACAGAATGCTTAAACGACGAGGTTCAACGCGAGCGGCGAAAACACGTCGAACCAAAAACCTGGCTCAACTCCCAGAGCCTATAGAAAGAGCGTACCAACTGACAGGCGCAAACATCAAAGAGACAATTGGCTCTGCCACCTGTTGACGGGCATTCGATCGGTTAAGCAAATATGGAGGTTAACTGCCTGCACCAAACTAATAATTTTTGCTAATAAAGCTAAAAAATTTAGTATCTTGCTAATAAAGCAGCGGTATGCAACCGGAAATTATTGGAGAACTGTTTTTCATTACGTTGAGGGGTACGTCATACGAATGCCAGGCATATAAGATCAATGGTAGGATCGTTTATCGGATTGCTTTTAATGGAACCTATCTTTACATTACAAAAACGATGAATCAACACCGGGTTCCATTTTGGACATCAATTCCCCAAAAGCTGGAGTTAAGTGGTATTGTCGCGGATTTGGGGAACAAATTAGAGAACCATTTAAACGAACATCTATGTGCTATTACAACAGTCAAAAAGTTACAAAAGAAGAATACACCGCCTTACTCGGGCTCGAAACAGCCATCGCTTTTCTGAACGAGGAGTTTGCGATCCATAAAGGTTTTGATTACAATGATTTTCCCATTATCAAACCAATCGCTGGAACTCATGATACAGAAAGAGTGCATATGAAATGGGGCTTTCTGCCGCCTTCGTTGAAGAATGAAGAAGAGATAAAGAATTTTAGATTTGGCTATAAAGATCCAGGTGGCAGATACGTCAAGGGATTCACAACGCTGAATGCAACAAGTGAAGAGCTATTGAATAGAATGTATAAAGATGCAGCCAGGAAAAGACGCTGTTTAGTTCCTTCAATTGGATTCTATGAGTGGATGCATGTACAAGTAGTGGGTAAAAGCGGTAAGCTGTTGAAGACACCGGAAAAATTTCCCTATTTGATCCGTATGCGAAATGAACCTGAGTTTTATATCGCTGGAATCTGGCAGCCCTGCTTTATCACCGAAACAAAGGCGACTATCAACACTTTTTCCATCGTTACGACCCAGGCGAACGCTCTCATGAAGCAGATCCATAACAGTAAAGAAAGAATGCCTGCAATTCTCCCTGGTGACCTTGCGGAGGCATGGCTGTATAACGATCTGACAGACCAGGAAGTTTTGGACATTGCAAATTACCAGGTGGCTTCCGCCGACATGATCGCTACACCCCTCAACAAAGACTTTCTGAAAAGTAATGACCCACATGCAGAAGTAATTTATCGGGAAGTTCCCGCGCTGAATTATTGAGTGAGAAACGGGACACCGGCATTATTATGAAATTTATTTTTGCCCTGTCAATATCGCTATGCTGCTTTAGAGCAAATTGCCAGGCTCCTGGCAGCTCTTTGAAAAAATATAGTTACCAGTTGGCAGGTTTAAAGAGAATGGATAGTGAAAGAGTAAACATTGCAACCGGCACATGCTTTTTTATCAGGCAACAAGATAGATTGTTCTTTGTGACAGCAAAGCACGTACTGGCTGGTTGCCGGGATGATAACTCCAAAAACCCAAACTTTCCCGATACGATGCACGTTATCCTGCATTCTGGTAGCAATTTGAATACCGGCAATATAGGGTTTACTTCTAAAGAAATAACCGATACGATCGATTGTAATAAAATAACCGCAAGTCCGGATATTATCGTTTTAGAATTTGAGGACCAGGTCAAAGATGTCTACTCCGTCGATAGCTTTTTGTCCACACCCTCTAACAACGCAATTACTTTCGTTTTATTCGGCTTCCCTGGAACTGAAATGTACAAGGGGTCGCCACACTTTGCAGCTGCCTCCAAAATATACGGTGAACAATCGCGGAATTGGCAACTGACAAACGATGGAGTAGTTGATACAGTAAACTATTACTTGTTCGCAAATACTTCCGATAACCTGGATGGATTTTCGGGTTCCCCGGTTTTTATAAGGGAGCGAAAGACTGATAAATGGCAACTGGTTGGTATCCTGGTAGCATCGACAGCATCCAAAGAACCAAAGCAAGTATTAAAAATATGTAAGATTGGTTACGTAATGAAGGAAATAGAAAAACTGTTGGGTAATTAATAAAAGCCCCTAAAAGCGACTTCAACTGTAGAAATGATTTCCCATGTATGCTCTTTATGATTCCTTTTCCTCTTTAAAAAAGATTTGCACGCAAATTGTTTTGAAATGGATAATAAAAGTTAGCAAATTCTCTCTCCTACTCAATCAACTTATTTTAATAGAGAATTATCATGCGGGCTGGATTTCAATCCAGCCTTTTGATTTAATGTACATGGTCGTAAATGCAGGTGATTGTGGGTCGATAATAGAAAGTCCTGGCAGCATCTTCCTGGAGTTCGGATCGCCATTTCCTCGCGGGTGCCGTATATTTAAGCACGTGCGCCTTTGTGCAGAAATTTTGCGAAGTCTTGCTTGCGATTGGTAACTATCGCGTCACTTTTAATTCCGTACATCATCGCTTTGAACACAGGATAAAGGAAAAATTGGTTGAGAAAAACAAAGCGATACGATTAGCAGCAGGGCGGGGTTTCATAGCGCGTCTGCACACTTCAGCAACAAACTGCCATTGCTAAAATTTTAATTCAAAGCAACCATACATCCTCATCTTGCGAATAGCAGTAGGAATTTCCCCACAAGAGAAGCATCGCAGGCACTTACTAAAACCCGGAGTTAACACATTGACTTCACGTAGGTGCTTAGCAACAGGACATGCCGGCAGCCGGTTATGTTTCCTGGTATTTCCATAAACTCAAATAATATAAAAATGAAAAATGTACTTCAAAGCGTACCTGGAATTGTTATGCTCGCACTGGTTGGCATAATGATCGGCAGTTGTTCGAAAACGAATTCAAACAACGATGGTTTAACGGACCAGAAACAAATAAAGATCGGATCAAATGCCACACTCGGAAAAATTATCGTGGACAAAGATGGAAGATCACTTTACTTTTTCGCCAACGACGCAAATGGCGCAAACACCTGCACCGGGAGTTGTGAACTCCTTTGGAGCCCTTTCTATATTGATAACTTAACCGCTGATCAATTGGGCGACGCCGCTCTTAAGATAGCAGACTTTGCCACGATCACCACCGCTTCCAACAAAAAACAACTCACCTACAAAGGTTGGCCCCTTTATTATTACACTCCCAATGGAACGCTGGAAGCGGCAGGTGCCACCGGTGGTGAAGCGATTGATGGAATTTGGTTCGTGGCAAAACCAGATTATACGATCATGCTGGCTAATAAACAATTGATCGGTTCTGATAATGTTCGTTATAAATCAGACTATACACCCGGCGATCAAAATACCATATTTTTTACCGACGCAACCGGGAACACACTCTATACATTTTCGCGCGACAGCGCCAACATAAATAAGTTTACAAAAAATGATTTCTCGAACAACAACGTATTTCCCATTTACGACACGTCAAAGATTTGGGTGCCCTCGGTTCTTGACAAAACACATTTTACTACAACAAATGTTTTTGGCAGAACCCAGTTAAGCTATAATGGCTGGCCATTGTATCATTTTGGTGATGATGGTGGCGCACGCGGATCAACGAAAGGAATCACATTTGGAGCGCCCGGTCGTTGGCCTGTGCCTGTGAAGAATATGCCGGCTGCCCCTACTCAATAGTTTTAAAGATGTCTGATCTTATGATTCCATGATGAAACTTTGGCACTAGTGGAAATAGCAGGCATGGGACAGTCTTTTTGGTGCATTCCTATTTGTTTATTGGGTCAACGCCTACATTAATGGAGAAACTTATTTGCCCCGCCTGTAAGGACGGGGCAACTATTTTATAATGCTTAGCTCCGCAGCTGTCTTTTGAGCCTTGCGATTCGCTTAACAATTAATTTAGAAACTGGCTTTGCTTGCCTCGGGTAATTTCCATTCGGGTCGCACGTAGTGGCATGTGTAACCATAAGGATGTTTTTGCAGATAGTCCTGGTGTTCTTCTTCAGCGTCCCAGAAGTCAGATGCAGGAACAACTTCGGTTACAATAGTTCCTGGCCATTTTCCGGAAGCATTCATTTCCCTGATCAGGTCCTCTGCGGTTTTCCTTTGTTGCCCGGTGAGATAAAAAACTGCCGACCGGTAGGACGTGCCCACATCATTTCCCTGCCTGTTCTTCGTAGTAGGATCGTGAAGCTGGAAGAAGAATTCCAACAACTTGCGGTAAGAGAGTTGTTCCGGATCGAAATCAATAGCGATGGCTTCTGCGTGTGTGCCATGATTGCGATAGGTTGCATTTTTTACATCCCCGCCGGTATAGCCAACCACGGTTGAAGTTACTCCCGGAAGATTTCTTATTAGTTCCTCCACTCCCCAGAAACAGCCCCCTGCCAGTATTGCTTTTTCGGTTGACATAGTATTGAGTATTTAGACTGCGTGTAATGATCAAGTTTGAAGCCAATCTCTTTTAGATGACGGCGGCAAAATTTTTTACCTTTTTGTCATCGCATTCTGGCAGATACTGACAAGAGTTTCAGCGGAAAAAACCGGAGAGCTTTAAAAACTTAAGGGGCCCCGGCCAGGTGGACCTGGAGGAGATCGATCGAGTTTTCCTGATGATCCGGCACTGCTATCTGACGACCTTGCGATGGATTTCCGTATCAAAAAGAATTTCAAAACCTGGCGATTGAAGAGAGCAGTGAGTTACGGATGCCGATGTTAGACAAAAACAGAAGCCTGGGAATGTGCGAATAGTAGAACGGATTGTACTAGTGACAATACAAATTGTATAACATTAATCCCATGATCTCCGGTCTCAAAAAATTTGTACTACTACGCCTTATAGCATAAATTAGAGTGTTGGCGGTCAGCTTAAACGACACTTATACAACTTTGAAAGTTAAAGGACTAATCATAACGACACTTGTCTTCTTTCTCTTAGTAAACACTTCATATTACTTGGAAGGAAAACTTGGGCTGTTTGCATTTCCTGCCTTTTCATTATTGGCTGCGGTTTACTTAGGGCTTGCTATTGCTTTGTTACGACAATTGTACTTGACATTCAAAGAAAGATTTAATCAAAAAAAGAGATTTATAGTAATTGGGTTGCTTACGACAGTATTATTGTTGACAATCCTAAAACCTATGGGACTTATTGACTTTGATAAACTCGAAGGGAACGACGTTTTGGTTGCAGAACGTGAAGGTGCAGCAAACTGCTTAACAACGTTAAAACTTAAAGACAACTTCACCTTTAGAGAAAGAATTGGCTGTTTTGGCTTGACAGAAATAAAAGGGACTTTCAGAGTTCTTCAAGACACAATTTACTTTGATAATGTCGAGTTTGGTAGACACGAAAATGAATTTTACAAGTTTGCTGTTATTAAACCGACAAAATCCAACAATAGCAAAATACTTGGCGACTTGATAAGATACAAGAATATCAGCGATACAGTCGGACATGAACTTTGGATTACAAAAAATGAATTGCAGAAACTCAACAACAAAAGCCGAACCGCCAACATGGGGTTTTCTGCTATGCTGGCTAAAGAATAAATCCTGATCGGCATAACAAAAATCAACTTCAGTCCAAGCTTTACGTAACACGGATGAGCTGAAGAATATATTCTCAACTTCAGTAACTTTATTCAGCAACAGTTCGGGTTGACGGAACACAGAATACCAGCACAGCAGAAAGCCCTGGACGTTGTAGGCAAGCTTAACCGGTCCATCTTCTAAAATGACAACTTTTGACAGACCATAACTATGACAGCTTATATCTAGACAGTGAATAGGGTAAAATTGATACTTTTTTTACTTGCCATTTTTATTTTGACAATGATGCTGGCACTCTATTTTGAGAACAGTTATAGGGTTCTTGTCCGCTATTTCTTTAACTTCTTTCAGGGTGACAAAATAAAGTTCGTAGGTAAGAATTTTCATGTGTTTGCAAGTCCATCTTTAGTTGTTTCGTTTGGACTTTTTTCTGTCTTATTTACATTGTTGTTGCGCGGACAAAGTAATAAAAGCAGATTCGTATACCCGACTTTAACCATAATTCTATTTTTCGTTACAACAACGGCCACAACCTACATCGACAGTTTAGGCAAGGTCGCTGAATGTACAGCCTGCCAAGATGGAGTAAGAAGCTTGCATTATAACGCTGTTAACTATGACTTTCATTTTATAACAAGCTTGGTTGTTGGATTGTTACCTTTACTTTGGACATTTGTTAGGAAGCAAATTTCAAATAGGCGCAAAAAACGCCTGCCTACAACATGTAGCTTGCCGCAAGCCTGCATCGTGTTGGCCCCCGACAACTCGGGGCAGGCTTCGCCGATAAATAAAATTATATTAGTAGTGCTCCAAAGGAGCTCCTTCGGAGCGGCTCGGCCGGAAGTGTCATTTGATTCGCCGGCCTGCGGTAAGCCCCGCACGTTAGCGGTCATGCCATACCATTTCAATCAAATATGCATTCATACAATTTGGTTTGGGCATTATAGTTAAAATGTATTTTGATTTAAATAAATATAATAAAATAAGTCATGGGAAAAATACTCATCGCATTGCTTACAGTTTTATTGCTGGCAGCGTGCAATCAAACACCAAAAACCTCTTCAGCAGAAGAAAACACAAACCTTACTAATGAACAAATCATTCAGACTTTAAGAGAGGCTTACGAATTCGGTTTCCCGCTTATAGTAATGCATGCCACGCAACAAGTGGGGACCAATGTTGACAAAGTATATACTAATGGAAGAATTGCGGCCCCAATAAATCAGATGTCAAGTGCTACGCAATTTCCTGATGATAAGTTTCGTGATGTCGTGCGGCCAAATAATGATACATACTATTCATCCGCTTCCCTGGATCTGAAAAGTGAACCGATGGTATTGCAATTACCCAACACAAACGGACGCTATGCCCTTTTTCCATTGCTGGATGCATGGACCAATGTATTTTTTTCACCAGGAAAAAGAACCTCAGGAACAGATGCACAAACCTATTTGATAACTGGTCCTGCCTGGAGGGGGGAAGTTCCTGCCGATATGAAACAGGTAAAATCGCCAACTAATTTGGTTTGGCTGATTGGACGCATACAGGTCAACAATGAAAAAGATGGTGCCACTACTGTAAAGAAAATTCAGGATGGAATCAAACTTGCTCCGCTAAGTGCATGGGGAAAGCCCTTTGTTGCTCCAGCAGGTAAGATCGATCCTAATATTCCTCAAAAAACACCTAATGATATTGTTTTGAGTATGCCTGTAACTGATTACTTCAACCTACTAAACAAGTTAATGATTGATAACCCTCCCGCTGCGGCTGATGCTGATTTGTTGCAAAAGCTTGCGCCCCTAGGTATTGCACCAGGAGGAACATTTGATGCTTCTAAATTTCCTTCTGCAATTCAGGATTCTATAAATTCCATTCCCACCTGGTCAAAAAATGATATGATCATAAATGGGCTTAGTAATGCTAAACCTGTAAATGGCTGGTCTGTCAACGCTGGCTTAGGAGATTATAAAACAAATTATGTTTACCGCGCCGGTGTAGCATTCGGAGGCTTAGGTGCCAATTTAGATGCTGATGCCATATACCCGGCATCGATGACAGACATTGATGGAACTCCTTACAATGGTTCAAATCATAAATATATATGGCATATCGATGCGGGAAAGGAACCCCCTGCCAATGCTTTCTGGAGTCTGACCATGTATGACAACGATGGTTTTCTTTGTGCAAACCCCATCAAGCGCTTTGCTATTGGCGACAGAAATAATTTGAAGAAAAATGCCGACGGGTCAGTTGATATTTTTATTCAGAAAGATAACCCTGGTAAAGACAAAGAAAATAACTGGTTACCGGCACCAGATGGTCCTTTTAATTTGTTGCTCCGGATATACTGGCCAAAAGAAGAAATGATACGTGGAAGCTGGACAGTACCGGGTGTAAAGAAGCAATCGTGATAAACTTTTCAAAATAATGTCCATACGAAGAAGGGAAGCACGAACCGCTGACAAAGTATTGGCAAAAGCGGGGCTGGACGTTGTTAGATTCATCAGTTGTTATCATCTTCAGTTATCAGGGCGACGGAATTTTAATCGACAACAAATTCCATCTTCGGCAATAGAAAAATAAACCAGCTTCAGTATCGGCTGACGGAACACAGAATATCCCGCCTTTGGCAATACCTGACCGTTAGCGGCTCTTGCATTAGACTGCGTACTAGTCGGGATATTCCTCTGAACCCAAGACCCAAATAAAGGATTGCAAGTCTATAAAATCTTTGGGTCGATAACTTATAGTGTCTTTCCTTACTATACCTGCAAACTGAAGCAAACTTTGATAAGTGCCCCAGTTTGGTTTAGTCTGGTAGTTAAATGGATAATCGTATTTTTTTGCAGCTATTTTGGTTACCATAGGCTTAAGGAATATGTGTTCTTTTGGATTAGCAATAAATCCAAAAACTGTAACCAAAGGCCACGTTAAAACGCGAGTCTGCTTTCGGGGAAGCTTTTGAACTTCTGTTACAAAGGTTTCAAATCTAACCTGGAGGCTTTTGTCGCCGTAGATGTAATCGAATAATCCGGTTGCAAATGTTTTTGCACCATCCGGAGATTTAACAGCATCACGCAAGGCCATTTTTTCAAAGGAAAATAAGAGATTGGTCCTTGATTCAATTTTTACCGCTCTTTCTGCAATAGATTCAAATTTTTTGTCTTTTAAAAGAGATTCAAATGCACTCCTATTTAGGTCATCCTGAAATTGCCGATGCGCCACTTCTTTATATTGGCGCTCCCATGATATATATTTCGGGTCATTAAAACCTTTTCTAAAATAATATAGAAATTTTTTTAAGCATTTCTTTCGTCTTCGAACGGTATCCGTTTCAATGTTTCTTGAACTTTTTATCATTAAAAATTTGCTCCTATACTATGCTCAAACAAATAGTGTGCAAAAAGGCAACAACAGGTTGTGATTCTCGATTATTGCACTATACACAGAATTCTGAACTGCAAACAGGATCGACTAGCGTGTGCGGCTAACATATATGGTTTTGCACAAGACGGACACGTGGTGGCTTCGGCGCTGCCATTAATCTAACTTAGTAGTTACGTCCCGGCCGGAAAATTCATAATTTTCGTCCGGCCTGGCCGCTCTAAACATTCATAAACCGACTTCATTTGATTTAAATACTATAAAAATGAAACGTCTAATTACAATTACTGCGACCCCTCTGGTCATGCTTTTAACAACGACAATAAAAGCACAGCATAACGCAGATTCTATGGCAATTCAAAATATGCTTCAGGAAGAAGTAACTTCCTGGAACAGCGGAGATGCTAATACTTATTCGAAACATTTTGCAGAGAATGGAACATTTACCAATATCCGGGGCATGTTTTTTACCGGACATCAGCAATTCCTTGACAGACATATTGAGATATTCAAAGGAATGTTCTCTAAAACAGTATTGCAGCAGGAAGTTATATCCTTCCGATTTCTCAGTCTTGAAGTCGCCATTGTAGAAACGTTGACGTGGATATCAGGATTCGCAAAAGATGGTTCACCAAAAGGCGTGTACATTGATTCAAAAGGACGCCTTCATACCCGACTGCTTCAAGTATTTCAGAAACAGTCAGGCGAATGGAAGATCGTTGTCTATCACAATGTAGACTTAAAGCCAGACACACCTGTTCCGGCACATCGGTAAGAGTTAGCATAACCTCACATTGAAAAGAATGAATGCAGAACGGCTTACAACAAAATGTATTGTTGCAATTTCGGCTGGACGTTGGAGGATCGACATTTAGCCGCAGTTCTGGACGAATTTCAAGTACCAGTGCTGTTATCCCGGCAACCGAAAAACGCCAGGCTATTTTCCCTATTATTAACAATTGTATCTTTATTGAGCAACGCTTACACGCGGGCCCGACACGGAATATCCGCCACATCGCCAGGTCGTGTTCATTAGCTGCAATGCTATCATGATGCTTCAAAAATGAACAATAGAAGGACTTTATTAAAACAGTTAACCCTTTTTTGTCTTGGGATCTTTTTTTATCTCGAAAATTCTGCCCAGGCAACTTCACAAAGGATAATTCCAAAAGACTGGTTTGAAAAAGACGTTGCGACCGATTCAGTTGCCGGCATCAGTTTGGACAAAGCCTATGAATCTTTAAAAGGCAGAAAATCAAAGACTGTAATCGTTGCAGTAATAGATAATGGAGTTGATATTGTCCATGAAGATTTGAAAGACGTAATCTGGACAAACCAAAATGAGATACCACAGAATAGTATTGACGATGACAACAACGGTTATATTGATGATATCCACGGCTGGAATTTCAGAGGCGCAAAGGACGGAACGATTATAGAAAATGAACATGCCAGCTCAATGCAATTTTATCTTGACAGGAAACAAAAATTCGAAAACATTGACACAACCTTGCTAAAGCCGAAAGAGAAAAAAGAATATGCTATCTACAGAAAAGCCAAAAAAGCATATCTTGAAAAATCGAACAGTAAAGATTCCCTCGACTTCCAGTTTATTTACAACATAAGCTACAATTCCAGCGAATTTATTGCAAACGATTCTGACAGTTCGAATGATCCGCATTATGGCAGTCCTTATTTCAAACTTTCGCCAAATCTTACTCATGGCACTCATGTAGCAGGGATAATTGCGGCGAAAAGAAATAATGATAAAGGAATTGATGGAATTGCAGACAACGTTTTGATTATGCCAATTGTTGCCTCAACCGCAGGCGGTGACGAAAGAGATAAGGACGTTGCAAACGCAATTCATTATGCGGTAGATAATGGAGCAAGGCTTATTAATATAAGTTTCTCAAAGCTGTACTCGCCCAATAAGAGTATAGTTGATGAAGCCATTCGTTATGCGGAAAAAAGAGATGTGCTGATTATTCATTGCGCAGGCAACGATGGTGTAAATATCGACAGTGATACTAATTATCATTACCCAATCGCTATTTATGAAGATGGTAATCGGGCAGGCAATTTTATTACTGTTGGCTGGAACAGACCATTGTTCGATGGTAGGCTGGCACATCCATATTCCAATTATGGTAAAGTGAATGTCGATTTATTTGCACCCGGAAGTGATATTTTTTCAACGGTGCCAAATAATAATTATGATTTTAAATCAGGATCAAGCATGTCAGCACCTGTTGTATCAGGGGTAGCGGCACTATTGTTCTCTTATTTCCCATCACTGTCTGCAAGCCAGGTAAAAGAAATTCTTTTGAAGTCCGTATTTAAGCCAAATCAAATGGTGAATAGACCACAGACGAAAATTCAAGTGCCTTTTAATAGCTTATCGGTTAGTGGTGGCATTGTAAACGCAAACAAGGCGGTTGAAATGGCAATTGCTTTGACAAAACAAAACCAAAAATAACGAACGCCCCCGGACGGTTGTAACCTCGCACCGCGAATGCTTCAACGTTAGCTGCCATGTTCACCATGATCATTCAAAAAGCTAGCGTATCTTAACTGAAAAAATGAAAAAGCGGACTTTTTTTAATCCGGTAATTAACGATACTGCCACATTTATTGAGACCTGTGAAGAAACCCGTGGCAAGCATTCACTCGTTGAGATTGACCTTTATAAAAGCGATGGACCGCCTTTACATTACCATAATGCGTTTGCCGAAACATTTCAGGTAATGGAAGGCACATTGTACCTTCAAGTTGGCAAACAGAAACATGTTTTGAAACAAGGCGAACAAATCACTGTTTCACCTGGCACACCGCACAAATTTTACAACCTGACCAATGACAAAGTAAAATTTAAAATAATCTTTGAACCTGGTCACACTGGCATGGAAAACTTTATCAAAATCATATACAGTTTAGCGGCCGATGGATTAACCAACAACAAAGGAGTACCCAAGAAATTTGCTCACCTTGCCACGATATTGGTAATGTCGGATACAAATGGCTCTGGCCTCCTGACACTTCTCACTCCTATTATCCGATTAGTTGCAAAACGAGCGAAGAAAAATGGCACGGAGAAATGGCTGCTGGACAAATACTGTGAATAAAAAACACGGCACCTAACCTGGTAGGGCTTTGAGAAAAAAAATTGATATTGAGGGAAGAAAAATTTTTAAGTATTGGCGGCACAACCATATAGTACCTTCAAATAATCCAGGGGATTGAGGGAACGACAGCAAAACGAATTTTTGAATTCAAAGGAGATATATTAATCTTGACTGCAAACGGGTTAATTGGTGGTCACAAAACAAGACTTCGGTGGCTAAAACTTTAACCTACTTCGACGAATGATACACAGCACTGGCAGGATTAAAAATAGAGCATGAAACCAACCATTTGGCCAAACATCACAATATTTATATCATTTATGCTATTCTCCTGCTCCACAATTCCAAAAGGAATAACAGCAATTCAGCCATTCAATAAGAACAATTACTTAGGAAAATGGTATGAAATAGCGAGATTAGATTTCAAGTTTGAAAGAAATTTAGACAATACAACCGCGGAATATTCTATGAATACAAATGGCACCATAAAGGTTGTTAATAAAGGGTATAATACAAAGACAAACAAATGGAAAAGCGCAACAGGTAAAGCCAAATTTGTAGGCAGTGAAAATGTAGCAATGTTAAAGGTGTCGTTTTTTGGTCCATTTTACTCCGGCTACAATGTGATAGCAATTGACAAAGACTATAAATATGCCTTAATTGCCGGGAAAAGCTTAAAGTACCTATGGTTCCTATCCCGAGAAACTACACTTCCTGTGGACGTGAAAAAGAATTATCTCGAGTTGGCCCGGAGTTTTGGCTACAAAACGGATGCCCTGGTTTGGGTAAACCATGACAAATAATCGCACCGAAGGCTCAACAAACCAGGCCAGCACAAACAAGCATGTCCTGGCCACGCTGGCTGAAGAATATCAACGCATCGTCACGTTCGCTCATCAGCTGTATCCCGAAACTCCGGGACGAATAAAGCTGAACAACAGAATATCACATCAACGGCATTAACTTTACCCGGCAGCGATTCGGCTAACGAATTAGGGACTACCAGCACTGCAGTGGTCCTGGCGTTGGTCGTCATTTGCTAAACTCATGTAATGAGAACATTCGTTTATATTGGTACAAGCCTGGATGGTTTTATCGCAAGAAAAGATGGGGAAATTGATTGGCTTGTTCAATTCGCGAACGATGAGGCTCTCCGGGCTTACAAAGAATTCATCGACAAGATTGACGCCATCATAATTGGAAAAGGGACTTTTGAAAAAGTACTTTCTTTTCCAACCTGGCCTTATGACAAGGAAGTATTTGTGTTAAGCACCACTATCAGGCAAGGTCCGTATTTAAAAAAAGAGAAGGTAACCGTTCTTTCAATGAAACCGGGAGAGTTATTAAAGCATCTTTCCGATAGTGGCTTTTCAAATATTTACGTTGATGGCGGAAAAGTGATACAAGATTATTTAAAAGAAGATCTTATAGACGAACTTATCATTTCACAGGCCCCGATCATTTTAGGAAGCGGCATTCCGTTGTTCAATTATTTTGACAACGAACTTCAATTCGAGCATAAACAAACCAAAGTTCAGTCTAATGGCCTTGTCAGGAGCTACTATGAAAGAAAAAGAAAGTAACCGGGCGGTGATAACAATTGCATTGTGAAGATCTCAATACGATCGTGCCCTTGAATTGGTAAAAATGAAGATCTGGATAATTGTATCCAGGCGATCGGAAAGAAAAATTGATTTTCTATTTACCTTGTATTGGATTTCATTCTTCAATCATGTTCGTAACGCGGTACCATTATAGATTAAATAAATAAAGTCAATGGTTGGCTTCTTCGAAGTCTAATTGGGTATAGACGCAAAAAATAAGGCTGTTGAAACAGCCCTAATCATTAAACCATTCTGTAAACGTTGCCCAAAGGTTTCAGATGGGTAAGCCCACCCTGCCTTACTGCAGTTTCAATAGCTGAATCGGGCAATAGATTTTCACCGCATCACTTACCGCTACTCCACCATGGTCAAGCGCTACGTTCCATACAAGGCCAAAATCCTTTCTATTGATTTTACCTTGAAGAAGCAATCCGGCCTTTGTGTTTCCAAACGGATCTTTTGGCACCCTCCCCGCAAAGTCCATGTCTAATGTTATGGGTTGGGTAATGCCCTTAATGGTTAAGTTACCCAACAACTTGTAGTTGTTCTGCTCTGCCTTTTCGACCCTTTCACCTTCAAATTGAATCGCAGGATATTTTTCGGTATCGAAGAAATCGGCGGATTTTAGATGCCCGTCTCTCTGCGCATCGTTGGTGTCAATGCTATTTGTATCGATTGTAATGCTAACCCTGGCGTCAGAGAAGTCCTCTTTTGATGTCACAATAGTCGCTTGTGCCTTCTTAAACTGTCCCTCCGTCTCAGTAATTCCAAAATGACGAACGCTAAAGCCAATTTTGCTGTGGCTAAAGTCAATTGCCCAATTTTCTGTTTCTTGTACCATGTCTTGTTGTTTAATTGAATGGTACAAATTTAGACTTGAGCCATGCCACCCTGTTATAACAAAACCTATCTTATCCGGTATTTTAGGGACATCTCTTTTTTGAAATCATTCGGCGATACTCCTGTGTCGGCCTTGAATATTTTAGAGAAATAAGAACTATCGAAGTAGTTTAGGCCAGTTGCAATTTGTGTTATTGTTTTGTCGGTAAAGGTTAAGAGTCTTTTGGCTTCTAAAATGCTTCGTGATTTAATGATCTCACCTGCTGTTCTTCCTGTGACAGTTTTGGAAACAAGATTTAAATGATGTGGTGTTATGCATAGCTTGTCCGCATAGAACTTTGCCGTTTGATTTTCCGGAAAGTGTTCCTCCAAATGATTTTTGAATTCTTTATAAAGGATCAGGTATTTTTTTGAAATAATATTTTTTGCCCGGCTATCAACACACCGTTGAACCTGTGCCAATAGAATGTGCAGCAATGAATGCGTGATCGCCACGCTATTGTCACTGCGTTTTTGTTCGTTGTAAATTAAATCTATTGTGTGTTTAATGTCTGCAAAGTCCGCTTTGTTAAATTGTATGCAGGGATTAGCATAAATATTATCCAGGAACGTGAGTTCAAACAGCTTGTCCTTAGTACTGTGGTTTATCAGAAAATAATCTTCAGTAAATAGGATTGTACCGCCGAGCAGGGGTCGCCATTCTTCAAACCGATGCACCTGGTTGGGTGAAATAAAAAACAGGGTATTAGGTGATACTTCATAGTCATTGTAGTCAATAGTTTGCTTGCTTTTACCTTTTTCGGTCCAAAGTATCTCGTAAAAACTGTGTTTGTGAATTTCGTCAACATTCGGTTCCTCCATCTCGTCAAAGCGGGTTATGGCAAATTCAGCGGGATTAGCCGGCTCGTTGATAAAGTGGCCAATGTTATAGCGCTTAAATATTTCCTTCATTTCAGAAAATTACAAAAAGGCAGTTACGGCCATTGTCGAGTAGTTGTCAGGTTAATCAAAGAGGGCAACGCTTACGCATTTATGTTTTATTATCCATGTCTGTAACTCATCCGACAATACTTTTGTTGATTCGGTTGTTCTTTTGCCGTAAAAAGATCATGAAAAAATTATTTTTTATATCGATTGCCACTATCGTCGCAATCGTTGGAGCTTATCTCCTATTTTTTAAAGAGCCAAACTTCAAAGCAAAAAATGGTTACCTGAATAACATCAACTCGCAGAATGTAATTATTGAAGGTTATGACCCGGTTTCGTATTTCACCGACAATAAACCTGTCAAGGGAAATGCAAGGTTCAATGTCGAATATCGCGGCGCAACTTACTGGTTTTCGTCACTGCAGCACAAGGAACTGTTTCAAAAAGATCCATCCAAATATGAGCCACAATACGGCGCTTTTTGCGGATACGCCGTCAGCATTGGAAAGCTGCGCCCGGTGGATCCGAATATTTTCCAAATCGAAAATGGGCGATTGATCTTGCAGCACACACAGGAAGCCTACGACCTTTTTAACAAGGACCTAAAAAAGAGTATCGAAAAAGCCGATGAAAATTGGCCAGCTATCGTCGCGACTCATATCGGCAAACCGGTCAGGTACGACGAGAAAGCTAAACCAACAGCGTCTTCTAATTAATCCCGCATACGACTCTCCAATTTGTAAAATGCCCGACAATGATCGGGCATTTCTATTTCGAAACACTCTAAGTGTAATTCACCTGACAGACCTGGCTTTGGTTGCAACGTTACTTTGTCCCGCAATTAAAGACAACTAAAAAGAAATCACATGAAATATTCTGCAATGAATGCAAAACAACTTCGCGCAAAGGCGCAATACATGAAGAGTCTTTCCGAAAATATTATCGGAGCTCTTCTGAAAATCGTTATTACTGTCGGGGTCTTCTTGGTTATGATGACTGCGGCATATTCGCAAAACCAGCAAGGTAAATATTTCAATAACCTTAATGACAAAGGAGTTATCATAGATGGTTACGATCCTGTAGCATTTTTCACTGACAATAAACCAGTGAAAGGAGATGCGCAGTACGAATATAGCTATGAGAACGCGACTTATTATTTCAGCTCTGCGGAGCACCTTGAACTCTTCAAAGGAAATCCGGAAAAATACAAGGTACAATTTGGCGGTTGGTGCGCGTACGCTGTTTCACTCGGAAGGGTTGCTCCAATTGATGTCAATACATTTTCGATAGTAAATGGTCGCCTGGTTATCCAACACAACCAGAGAGCGGTGAATGGATGGAATAAAGATGTGCAAGGCAATCTTGCGCTGGCTGATAAGTATTGGCCAAAGATTTCTGAACGCGGGGGCAAACAAATTCAAACCGATGCAGAGAAAGCATTTTTAAATAATACCGATAAAGACGGAGTGATCCTGCAGGGATTTGATGCAGTCTCTTATTTCACCGATGGCAAAGCTCAACAAGGAGATCCAAAATATGAAGCAAGATATAATGGTGCCACATATCGGTTCTCATCTGAGGACCATGCAAGCATGTTTAAGGATCATCCGGAAATGTTTGCTCCGCAATATGGCGCTTTTTGCGGGTACGCAATGAGTCTGAATAAACTTCGGCCAATCGACCCGACCATTTTTCAAATTGTCGACGGAAAACTAATTCTTCAACATACGCAGGATGCATACAAGCAGTTCAATAAAGATGTACCTGGAAACGTGGCAAAAGCCAATGCAAACTGGCCCGGCCAGGTAGAGAAACATGCCGGTAAAAAGATAAAGTTCGATAAACAAGCCCCGGCTCAGCCCGATGATGAAGTGAAATAATTATAACAATCAACAATTCTAAAAAAATGAAAAAGACATTTATCCTCTTAGTGACGATGATCTCCATTGCAACAGCGTGCTCTGCCCAGGTAATCGATACAAAAAACATTTCGCTCGAAGGGGCAAAAAAGATTGTTGCTGAAGCAGTAGTCTATGCAAAAGCCAATAATGCTCCGGGTGGTGCTATTGCAGTAGTAGACGCAGGTGGAAACCTTATATATCTTGAACGACTCGACAACACATTTGCAGCGGCGGCCGAAGTAGCAATTAAGAAAGCAAATACTGCGGCACTTTTTAAGGCGCCTTCTTCAAAGTTGGAGAATTCAATCAATGGAGGACGACAGGCACTCATTACCGTAGGTCATACCTTTTTGCAAGGTGGTATTCCGATCATTTTTGACGGGCAGGTTATTGGTGCGATTGGGGTGAGTGGTAGCGCAAGTGCACAACAGGATGAGGACATGGCAAACGCGGCCGCCAAAATAAAGCTGACGGAAAAAGGATTTTAAAGACATCCATTCAAATAAAGTGTTTATGAGTAAGCTATATACATTGTTGAAATTCTATATCCTGTTACTTTTATTGATAGCGGCGTCTCTTGTGGTATTCGCGCAAGAAACAAGACAGCTGACTACTGGCAAGCCGCAAGCAATCGCTGATCTGAAAACCACTGAGGGCGCTGCATTGGTATCCGCAAAATGGTTTGTCCAAAATGCCGATATAGTAAATGTAGATTTCAAAGCACCTGGTCCTTATGCGGCTGATGCGCTGGCCCTCTATCCCACAGGTTCGGCAATCCGGAGTCATCTACTTCGTCCGCAGATCGGTGCTTCGGATTTTGACAAGGGATTCAAAGAAATCAAACCCACCGATCTTGAATCAAGAGAGGGAACCGGATTATTTTCATTTGTTTGGTATAAAGTGGATGTTACCATCCCTGAAACAATTGGCAAGTCAAAAGCATCGGGAATGGCTGCGGTGTTTGAAATTGTAATGGATGACTATAGTGAGATCTGGGTTGATGGCAAACAATCGCAGGCATTTGGACAAAGCGGAAACGGATTGATTGCAGGATACAATACCAGGAACCGAGTGATACTTTCAACGAATGCACATGCAGGTCAAAAATTCAGAATCGACATTTTGGGTATCAATGGTGCTCTCGGCAAACTACCTGATAACTATATCTGGGTTCGCAATGCGGTCATTGATTTTTACAAAGAATTGCCCTCGAACAATTCCTGGAACGATATCGGGAAAATTTATGCTATCGATCAAAAGTTAAACAATATCATAGCGCCCGGAACGAAAGTTGAAAAAATTGCCGATGGCTTTCAGTTTACCGAAGGTCCGGTGTGGCATCCTGATGGTTATCTTCTGTTCAGTGATCCGAATACAAATTCCATTTATCGCTATGATCCATCAACAAGGAATATTTCTGTGTATATAAGTCACAGTGGGTACACGGGCGTCGACATTGGAGAGTATGGTCAACCGGGAAGCAACGGATTGGCTATTGACAAGAATGGAAGATTGATCATCGATCAGCACGGAAATCGCCGCGTGATAAGAATTGAGAAAAAGGGACCGGTTACCGTCTTAGCTGATAAGTTGAACGGAAAACGATTTAACAGCCCTAATGACATTGTATTAAAAAGTGATGGAACGATTTATTTTACTGATCCTCCATACGGCTTGCCAAACTTTTTTGACGATAAAAGAAAAGAACTTGATTACTCAGGTGTATTCATGATAAAAAATAATGAAGTAACCCTTGTTTCCAGGGACCTGGGAGGACCGAACGGGTTAGCCTTTTCTCCGGATGAGAAATTCATTTATGTCACCAACTGGGACATCCGGGATATTCATCATACCAAGACAATCTGGAGATATGAAGTAAACCCGGACGGGACTTTCTCTAATGGAAAAATATTCTTCGACTTCAATTTTACTGAGGATGATGAGGCGTTGGATGGATTAAAGGTTGACAAAGAGGGGAATTTATTTGTATCAGCACCTGGTGGCATTTGGATCATTTCTCCTGATGCGAAGTTATTAGGAAAGATCGTAACTCCTGAAAGGCCGGCCAACCTGGCCTGGGGAGATGAAGATGCAAAAACTTTATATCTCACTGCTCATACCAGTTTGTACAAAATAAGAGTGAGCACAGGAGGAAAATTTAGCTGGCAATAATCAAATCACTAACATGAAAATTGCTATCATAACTGGAGCTTCAGGAAATTTAGGTCAGGCGGCCATCAAAAAATTTATTGAGGAAGGATATTTTGTGATTGGTACTGTGATACCAGGTGATCCTGTCAATATAAATTTCCCAGCCAGCTCCTTTGAAAAACTAGTCGTTGATCTTTTGAATGAGGACGACTCGCAAAAATTTGTCGATGCAGCCGTATCTAAATATGGCAGGATCGACGTTGCAATCCTAACAGTGGGGGGATTTGCCGCAGGAGATATTGCGGAAACAAAAACAAGTGATATCAGCAAGCAATACAAATTGAATTTCGAAACAGCCTACAACATAGCCCGCCCAGTTTTTGCGCAGATGAGAAGGCAGGGCCAGGGTCGAATTTTTATTATTGGCTCCCGGCCAGGTCTTGATGCGAGAAATGGAAAAGGAATGGTAGCATATGGATTAGCCAAATCGCTTCTGTTCAGATTGGCTGACATATTGAATGAAGAAGCAGCCGGACAAGATATCGTAACGAGTGTCGTGATTCCAAGTACAATTGACACCGCATCGAACCGGAAGTCCATGACCAATGCTGATTTCAATACCTGGGTAAAAGCAGAACAAATTGCCAATATCATATACTTTTATTCCAGCGAACAGGCATCGCCACTTCGTGAACCGGTCATTAAGGTATATAATAATGCGTGAGAACAGCGTAAAGAAGCTTGGTGAACTTGTACTGAAAGAATACAGATCTTACAGGAATCCAGATGTCTTTACCGTTGCCATTAGCGGCATCGACGCCTCAGGGAAAGGATTTGTCTCCAGCTTATTGCAGAGTGAATTAGAAGCGCAGGATTTAAAAATCGCTAACATTAACATCGACCCATGGCAAAACCCGATAACTCTGCGCCTGCAAAAAGAAAACCCCGCCGAAAATTTTTACAAGCTGGTTTTTCGGTGGGATGATTTTTTTACCCAACTCATTGCACCTTTGAAAAAGAACGGAAGCATCTGCCTTGACACAATGCTTATCCGGACGGACGCTGACGAATATTATCCCTTTACCTACAAGTTCAACGATGTGAATATTCTGCTGGTAGAGGGAATATTTCTATTTAAGAAAGAATTCCTCAAATATTATGACTTGAAAATATGGATCGATTGCTCCTTTAACACGGGTTTGCAACGAGCTATTCGTCGAAATAGTGAGAATTTAAGTAAAGGGCAACTTGTTCATGATTACGACACTTATTACTATCCAGCCCAGGGATATCATTTTCA
>JADMIO011486945.1_pt1 | contig 32145 bp, 25 predicted proteins | sample 8958161 | NCBI WGS metagenome assembly JADMIO01 (sample SAMN16585339, study PRJNA669376) | soil metagenome | isolation source: Crop rotation soil | place: USA: Cullars Rotation, Alabama | collected 2011
CGCGACAACTTGTCCACGTGGAATTCTAAGCTTAGGATCCCAATGTGCTGGAAAGGCGACTGGCAGGACTTCGTCCTCGGCCAGAAGACCACGGCCATCGTGCGCGAGCTCGAGAAGCGCGAGTGGTGGACGACGAAGGACGACTACGACGACGACGAGTGGGCGCTGGTGTCATGCGGCCTGGAGTCGTTGATCCCGCGGTCGCGCGCCGACCGCACGTATACGCTCCTCGAAGGACTGGTACAGCTGTTCGGCGCCATCCGCGAAGAGCGCAAGAGCATCGTCTTCGTCGCCGACGGCCTGCCCGATGCCGGCGCGGCGAACCACGCGATGGCGGGCGGTGGCGGCGGCGGCGAGACGCCGAAGATCGGCGTCACCGGCGGACGCGTCGGCCCGATGCCGCGCGGCGACGTGATCGGCGGGGCGCCGCCGAACTTCTGCAACGAAGAGCGTCAGCGTCTTGTCGCCCTCGACTTCGGCGAGCGCTACCGCGATCTGCTGAAGCTGGCGCGGCAGTCGAACGTCGCCTTCTATCCCATCTCGCCGCGCGGCCTGCAGGGGATCGACTTCACGCCGCAGGGCAACGCCGACCTCCAGGGCTTTCGTCGCAACATGGCGCGGCTCGACCTGCTGCGGTCGCTGGCCAGCGAAACCGACGGCCTGGCCATCGTCAATGTGAACGACATGCGGAAGGGGCTGTCGCGGATCGCGGACGACCTGCAGTCGTACTACGTGCTCGGCTACTACACGACGAATACCAGGTGGGACGGCCAGCTGCGCTCGATCAAAGTGCGCCTCAAGCCGAAAGGGGCCACGATCCGGGCACGACGGCAATACCGGGCGCCGACCGCGGAGGAGATCGCGGCCATATCGCGGTCCGTCAGTGCGCCGGCGCCCGCACCGAAAGTATCTGCCGCGGCCGCGCTGATCGGCGAGCCAATCGCCTACCGTCTCGCTCCACGGCAGCGGCCGGAGCCAGCGTCCACTCGCGAATTCGAGCGGACCGATCGGCTGCTGGTGGAATGGCCCGTCCTGGCAGCGCTCGATCGGCGAGAGGTGCGCCTGCTCGACCGGCTGGGCAAGCCGCTGCCGGCGAACGTGCCGCTGTCCGAGGACGAGACCAGGCACGTGATCCGCGTCGAGTTGACGCTCTCCGCGTTCGCGCGCGGCGAGTACGCGATCGAGCTGACGGCGAGCGCCGGTGCGGCAACCGAGCAGCGCCGCCTCGTCTTCGTCATGAAGTGAAGTCCCCGGGAACCAGATGGCGCGATTCCCTCGGTCGGTGATCCTTCCGTTGATTGTGGCGCTGCTGACGCTCACGCTCGCGGCGCAGCAGCAGGGTCCCCCTCCCACGCAGGCGCAGCAGCGGCCGGTCTTCCGCGGCGGCACGAACTTCGTGCGTGTCGACGCCTACCCGACCGAAAACGGTCAGATCGTCGAAGGGCTGAAGGCAGAAGACTTCGAAATCTTCGAGGATGGCAAGGCGCAGGCGATCGAGAGTTTCGACTTCGTCAGGTTCGCGACGTTCACACCAATCGAAAGCCGTCGCGACCCCTCGTCACAGCGCGAGGGATTCGATAAGGCGGCGGATCCGCGCTACCGCGTGTTCGTGATCCTCGTCGACGTGAAATCGACCGGGATCGCCTACATTCAGAAGCCGCTCGTCCAGTTCCTCGATCGGGTCCTGGGCCCCGGCGACCTGTTCGGGTTGCTGACGACGAACGAATCGGCCAAAGACCTGATGCTCGGTCAGAGGACGGAGGCCGCCGAAGAAGTCATCGCTGACATGTGGCGGTCTGCCAACATCGACCGCGATGAGGCCGACGAGCTCGATGCGTGCGGGATAGTCCCGCCTCCCGTGAAGGCGCGCTTCCGGCTCGATCGGACCTACGTCGCGCTCGAGAGCCTCACCCGACAGCTTGGATCGCTGCGCCAGGAACGCAAGAACGTCATCTTCGTCGCCAACAGTCTGCCCAGGCTCGGCGCCGACCCGAAGATCCTCGAACGGCGGGGACCCGTGCTGCCGAAGATTGGCATCGTGAACGGACGCGTCGGAATCGGCGATCATGCGGGACCTGCCGGCAACGACTCGTATTGCGCTTCCGAAATACAGCGCCTGGCGCTGATGGACTTCGACGAGCGCTACCGCGAGCTCCTGCGCGAGGCGCGGCAGCAGAACGTGTCGTTTTACACGATCACACCTCAGGGCCTGCAGATGCAGCGGCCGAGCGACGACCTGATCGCCCTCGCCCACGAGACCGACGGGATTGCGATCTACGACACGAACGACCTGAGCGGCGGCATGAGGAAGATCGCTGACGATCTCGCCGCCTACTACGTGCTCGGCTACTACACGACCAACACCGACTTCAACGGCGCGATTCGCACGATCAAGGTGCGTCTGAAATCGAACGGCAAGACCATCCGCGCGCGCAAGCAATATCGCGCGCCGACTCGCCAGGACATCGCCGCGCTCACCGCCCCGGCGTCAGCGCGCTCTTCGGGCGCGGCCGTGCCGGCGGCGACGCCGGCGTCCGCTGAACTGAGCGCGCTGGCCGCGCTCCCGCCAGAGCACTCGACCGCGCCGTTCCACGCCTTTGCGTCGCGCGCCGGATCGGAGCTGTCGATCGTGCTCGAGGTGCCGGGCAGCGTGAGCGCGTGGCCGGCGGGGGCCGAGATCATGGCGATGGCCGAATCGGCTGACGGCGAGGTGGTTGGCTCGGCACGGGTCGTCATGAAGTCCGGGGGGCGAGTGGCGATCGTGCACCTCCAGCTCGAACCGGGAAAGCCGCCCGCCTACGGTCTGTTGCGCATCAAGGCCGACGGCATGACGTTCACCGACCGCGTGGCCGTGCCGCCCGCATCGCCGCTGCTTGGCGACGCGCTGGCATTCCGCAACGGCACGCCGACGGGCGCGTTGGCCTGCCGGCGCAACGACGTGGTCCATCTCGAGTGGGCGGTACTCGGGCCGCTCGATACGCGCGCGGCCCGGCTTCTCGATCGCCGCGGGAAGCCGCTGGCTGTTCCGCTGCAGCTCGAGGAGAAAAACGACGCAAGCGGGCGCCGGCTGGTCACCGACGTGCCGCTGGCGCAACTGGGGCGCGGCGAGTATCTCGTCGAATTGATCGCGAGTTCGAAGGTCATCAGCGATCGCAAGCTGATCGCATTGAGGATCGAGTGAGCCTATGAGGACAGGTTACGTGCTGGCAGCGCTCCTCGCGGCCGCCGTCACGCTCGGCGGCGCCGCGCAGCAGCAGGACCCCGCACCGACCCAGGCGCAGCAGCGGCCCGTCTTCCGCGGCGGCACGCACTTCGTCCGCGTCGACGCCTATCCGTTGCAGAACGGCCGGATCGTCGAAGGGCTCCAGCCCGGCGACTTCGAGGTGTTCGAGGACGGCAAGCGGCAGACGGTCGAGAGCTTCGACTTCGTCAAGTTCGACACCTTCACCCCCGAGGCGGAGCGGCGCGAGCCCAACACGCAGCGCGAGGGCTACGACAAGGCCGCCGATCCCCGCTATCGCGTCTTCGTCGTCGTCGTCGACACCATCTACGCCGGCAACACCGACGTCTACTGGATCCAGAAACCGCTGGTGCACTTCCTCGATCGCATTCTCGGGTCTCGCGATCTCTACGGCTTCCTGACGACGCGGAACTCGGTGAAGGATCTCGTGCTCGGCCAGAAGGCGATCGCCATCCAGTCGCAGGTCGAGGATCTCTTCCGCTCGATGAACATCGACATCGACGAGGGAGCCACGCAAATCGCCAACTGCCGGAACGCCTTCAACCAGCTGGAGGGGCTCTACAACCTCGACAGGACCTACACGGCGCTGGAGGGAATCGTCCAGCAGCTCGGTTCACTCCGGCAGGAGCGCAAGAACGTCGTCTTCGTCACCAACGCGCTGCCGCGGCCGCGGCCGGACGCCAGGCTCCAGCAGGCGGCCGGCGGCAACCTGCCGAAGATAGGCATTACCAACGGACGCCTTGGCGAGGGAGACACCAATTCGCCGTTCGTATCCAATGAACGCTACTGCGCCTCGGAGTACCAGCGGCTGGCCTACATGGACTTCGATGTGCGCTACCGCCAGCTGCTCGACGAATCCAAACGCGCCAACGTCAGCTTCTACACGATCACGCCGGGCGGCCTGCGCGCGCCCGCGAACGTGGCAGAGCAGCGGGCCGTGACGCAGGCCAACGACGATCTCATCTCGCTCGCCCATGAGACCGATGGCATCGCCATCGTCAACAGCAACGATCTCGACGGCGGCATGAAGCGGATCGCCGACGACCTCGCGGCCTATTACGTGCTGGGCTATTACACGACGAACACCAGGTTCGACGGCGGTATCCGCAGCATCAAGGTCCGGTTGAAGTCCGGCGGGCAGATTCGCGCCCGCCGGCAGTACCGCGCCCCGACTCGCGATGAGATCGCGGCGTTGAGCAACGCGCCCGCCTCGAGCGGAGCGACAGTGACTGTCGAAGGACCGCCGAAGGCGGCGAGCGCGGCCGCTCCTGATGCGGCTCCCGCTCTCGTGGGAGAGCCCGTGAGCTATCGGGTGACCCCGCGCGCCGCGCCGCAGAAGGTCGCGACGCTGGACATGGATCGCACCGACCGGCTTCGGGTGGAATGGCCGGCATTGCGCAAGCTCGACCGGCGGGTGGCGCGCGTGCTCGACCGCACCGGCAAGCCGCTGCCGATCGACGTGCCACTGTCCGAAGACGCGGCGACCGGCACGATCGTGCTGGACCTGCCGCTGGCGCCGTTTGCCCGCGGCGACTATGCGATCGAGTTGACCGCCGGCTCGGCTACCATGAGCGAGACACGCAAACTGCCCTTCCGGGTGAAGTGACGTGAGACCTCTTGCAGCGAGCCTGGCGCTGATCCTCGCGGCTGCCGCCGTGGCGGGTGAAGCGCGTCAAACGCCGGCGCCGGCCGGTCAGCCGGGGACGACGCAGGCGCAGCAACGTCCCGTGTTCCGCGGCGGCACGCATTTCGTCCGCGTCGATGCCTACCCGATCCAGGACGGCAAGATCGTCGAAGGGCTCTCGCCGACCGACTTCGAGATCCTCGAGGACGGGAAGCCGCAGGCCATCGAGAGCTTCGACTTCGTCAAGTTCGACACGTTCACTCCAGAAGCCGAGCGGCGCGACCCTTCGTCGCAGCGCGCAGGCTTCGACCTGGCCTCCGACCCGCGCTACCGCCTGTTCGTGATCTTCGTCGACATGGCGTACAGCACCGAGTCCGGCGCAGTGACGCCGATCAACGATCTCGACCGCATCCAGTCGCCGCTGATCGGCTTTCTGGATCGCGTGCTCGGTCCGCAGGATCTCTTCGGGTTCCTGACGTCCCGTAATTCGGCCAAGGACCTGGTGCTGGCGCGGAAGACGACGACGACGCGATCGCAGATCGAGACCCTCTGGCGCTCGTCGCTGCACGATCGTGACGAGGCGGACGCACTCGACGGCTGCAGCTGCGGCAAGGTGGCCGACTCGATCGACGCGTGCCAGGCCATGATCGCCTTCATGAAGGCGCGGCATCGCGCCGACGAGACCTACACCACGCTGACCGACCTCGTGTTCCAGCTCGGTGCCATCCGCGAGGAGCGGAAGAACGTGATCTTCGTCTCGAACATGCTGCCGCGCTTTCGCCCGGACGACCAGATGCTGCGCGCGCGCGGTCCCGCGATGCCCGGCGCCGGCATCACCAGCGGCCGCGTCGGCGTCGGCCAGCAGCAGACCGCCGCCAACGACGGCTTCTGCACATCGGAGTTCCAGCGGCTCTCGAACATGGATTTCGACGAGCGCTACCGCCGCCTGCTCGTGGACGCGCGTCAGCAGAACGTCACCTTCGACGTCATCACCCCGGCCGGACTGCAGGCGCCCGTCGGCCTGGCCAACACACGCACCGCGCAGCGCGCCACCGAGGATCTCCAGTCGCTCGCGTCCGAGACCGACGGCATCGCCGTGGTCAACAGCAACGATCTCAGCGGGGGCATGAAGAGAATCGCCGACGATCTGGCGGCCTATTACATCCTCGGCTACTACACGACGAACACCAATTTCGACGGCGGTGTGCGCACGATCAAGGTGCGCCTCAAGAACAGCGGCAAGCAGATTCGCGCGCGCCGGCAGTACCGCGCGCCGACCCAGGCGGAGATCGCGGCGCTGGCCGCCGCGCCGCCGGCGTCGACTGCGGCAGGCGGCGCCGCCGCCGCGGGTCCGAGCCCGCGCGAGACGGCGCTGATCGTGCTCGATCGCGCCTCCCGTCCCTTCGCCGGCTACATCGCCGCGGCCGGCAAGACGCTGACGGTGGTAGCCGAGCTGTCGGCCGCCTCGATCCAGTCGGGCAAGTGGAAGGACGGCGCGGAGGTCGACGTCGCTTCGGTGAATGCCGCCGGCGACGTCCTCGCGTCCGCGCGCGGCCGGCTCGAGCCCGGCACGTTCTCGACGGCCATCCCGATCGTGGTCCAGGGGGAATGGCCGGCGCGGGTGACCATCAAACTGCGAAGTGAAGAGGGCGGCGCGCTCGAAGATTGGGTAAAGTTGACGCCGCCGTCGCTGACGGTGGTGGGTGAGCCGCTCGCCTACCGCTCGGCGTCGCGCATCGCGCCGCGTCCGGTTGCCGGCTTCGAGTTCGCGCGCAACGAGCGGATCCGTGTCGAGTGGCCCGTGCTGGCGCCGCTCGACCGCCGCGAAGTGCGGCTGCTCGATCGCAGCGGCAAGGCGCTGCCGGTCGAACTGCCGCTGTCGGAGGATCCGGCGCACGCGAACGTGATCGTCGAGATGTCGCTGTCAGGACTGCCGCGGGGAGACTACCTGATCGAACTGACGGCCGGCCGCGGCGGCGCGTCGGAGAAATCGCTGATCGCCGTCCGCATCAAGTGAGGGTTCGAGCCATGGGACGTCTCAGGACCGCACCTACCGCGATCGTGCTCGCCTGTCTTGCCGGCGTTGTACTGGCGGCGCAGTCGAAGCAGAAACCGCCGGTCTTCAAGGGGGGCACCAGCCTCGTCACCGTCGACGCCTACCCGGTGACCAAGGGGAAGGTCGTCGAAGGGCTGACCGCCGGGGACTTCGAGATCTACGAAGACGGCAAGCGGCAGGACGTGGAGAGCCTCGAGTTCGTGCCGTTCGACGGCCGCATCACCGACGACGATCGGTCGGTGCACATTTCCTCGCGCGAGGGACTCGAGCTGGCGTCCGATCCGCGCTACCGCGTCACCGTCTTCGTCATCGATCGCAACGCGTTCTACCGCGAGAACTGGATCGAGATGCGCGACACGCTGCTCGATTTCATGCGGACCAACGTCGAGCCGCGCGATCTGATCGACGTCATCACCACCGACGACTCGTGGCAGGACCTGTCGCTGGGGCGGCACCTCGGCTCGATCGAGCAGGAGCTCGACAACGCGGAGTTCCTGCAGGCCGACCCGCCTGAAACGACGCAGGTCCTGAACGGCTGTGGGCTGCAGGGGATGCAGGCGCGCATCCGCGCCGACGCCACCTACGCCCTGCTCGAAGGGGTCGTCCGCCTGCTCGGGCAGGCGCGCGAAGATCACTCGAGCATCGTCTTCATCACCGACGGCCTCAGCCGCGCGCCGGTCGATACCAGCGGCCGCAACACCAAGTCGATCTCGATGCCGCGGCCGATCGGCCTGGTCAACGGCAAGATCCAGCACACGACGAGCGCCACCGACATGCACACGGCGTTCTGTAAGAGCGAAGCGCAGCGGCTGCGCGACACCAACTTCGGCATGCGCTTCGACGAGCTGACGCGGCTGGCGCGCGCGTCCAACGTCGCCTTCTACCCGATCGCCGTCGAGACGCTGACGCCGTTCACGACCGTGGCGCAGCGCGGCATGGGCGTGCCGGTCGAAGAGACGCGGCAGGGACGCGCCGGCCCGACGACCAGCCCGCTGGTGTCGCGCGGGTTCGGACGCGGCCACGGGTCGCTGACGCCGCTGGCGGCGGCCACCGGCGGGCTCGCCGTGTTCTCGGCCAGCGAAGCCCGCGAAGGTCTCCGCCGCATCGCGGAAGACGTCGGCCCGCACTACCTGATTCGCTACTACACGACCAACACCAAGCGCGACGGCAGCATCCGCACCATCAAGGTGCGCCTGAAGAAGGATGGTACCGAGATCCGCGCCCGGCGCTGGTACCGCGCGCCGACGCCGGACGACGTCAAGGAGAAGCCGGGGGATCGCAAGACGCTCGAGCGGATCGTGCCGGCGCCGGTGGCCAACGCGCTGGCGCCGCTCACCAAGGTGAAGCCGTCGGCGCAGTTCTTCGCCTACGGCGCCCTCGCCGGATCGACGCTGACGGTCGTGCTCGAGGTGCCGCAGGAAGCGGTCGCGGCGGGGCGCTGGCACGACGGCGCGGAGATCCACCTGCTGGCCGACGTGAGCGGCGTGGAGACGGTCGGCACCGCGCGCGGCCGCCTGCAGCCGAACGGCAGGGGCGTGGTCCAGGTGCCGCTCGAAGGGGCGAAGCGGCCGAACTCGGTGATGGTCCACGTGCGGGCGGCGGGGGAATCGGTGACGGAGCGGATCACCGTTGGCGCCAACGCGAACACGCTCGTCGGCGATCCGCTCGGCTACCGCTCGAGCCGCCGCGCGCTGTCAGTGCCGGTGGGATCGTTCGTCTTCGCCTCGGACGACAAGCTGGCGCTGGAGTGGCCCCTGCTGCAGGCGATCGATCACTACCAAGCGCGGCTGCTCGATCGCTTCGGCGAGCCGCTCAAGTACGGCATCGACCTGAAGACGCAGGACGCCGGCGCGAGCCGGCGCCTGGTCTCGAATCTGAAGTTCTCGAACCTCGGGCGCGGCGACTACGTACTCGAGCTCACCGTGCGCAAGGGGGACGTCACCGAGAAGAACCTGCTCGCGTTGCGGATCGACCGCTGACCGATCGGCGCGGCTAACCCCCTTCGCGAAAGGCCACGGTGGTCAAGAAGACGCGCCCTACAACTGCGGTGCAGGGCGCACCGTCAGGTGCGCCGTTCGGTCAGCCGCCGACTCTCTCCGTCACCCAGGGGGACTTCAGCGGATCCTGCTCGTCTTCGTCCGCCTGCGCGTCCGCCGCGGTGTCGGTCGTCTTCGCCGCCGGCGTCCAGCGCGGCGGGGTGATGCCGAGCAGGTGCTGGACGAAGAAGTCCCAGCGCTTGTGATCGCCGTAGGGTCCGCCCGAGGTGTGGTTGGCGCCCGGAATCCCCAGCAGGTCGAAGTTCTTGTCGTTCTTGATCAGCTGATTGACCACCTGCATCGTCGACGAGGGATCGACGTTGGTGTCCATCTCGCCGTAGATCAGCAGCAGATCGCCCTTCAGGTTCTTCGCGTTGTCGACGTTCGAGGAGGCGCCGTACTCGGGGCCGAGCGGCCATCCCATCCACTGCTCGTTCCACCAGATCTTGTCCATGCGGTTGTCGTGGCAGCCCGAGGCCGACACCGCCGCCTTGTAGAAGTCGCCGTGGAAGAGCATGCCGCCGAGCGCATTCTGCCCGCCGGCCGACGTGCCGTAGATGCCGACGCGGCTGATGTCGTAGTAGGGATACTTCGCCGCCACCGCCTTGTGCCACAGGATGCGGTCGGGAAAGCCCGCGTCGCCCAGGTTCTTCCACGCGACGTCGTGGAACGCCTTCGATCGGTTCGACGTGCCCATCCCGTCGATCTGCACGACGATGAAGCCGAGCTCGGCGATCGACTGCATCGCGTTGTAGGCGGCGAAGGACTTGGGCACGAACGAGCCCTGCGGTCCGGCGTAGATGTTCTCGATCACCGGGTACTTCTTCGACGCGCTGAAGCCGCTCGGGCGGTAGATCACGCCCCAGATGTCGGTCGTGCCGTCGCGCCCCTTGGCGACGAAGACCTCGGGCGGCTTCCATCCGGCTGATGGCAGCTCGCCGAGGTCCCCCTTCTCGAGCGGCATCACCAGGCTGGCGTCGGCCGTCTGGTGCAGCTCGGAGATCGGCGGCGCGTCGACGCGCGACCAGGTGTCGACGTAGAGATTGCCGTCCTCCGAGAAGACGACGCTGTGGTTGCCGTCGCCGGTGGTGAGCGGCGTGAGGCCGCTGCCGTCGAAGTTGATGCGGTAGAAGTTGAGGAAGTAGGGATCCTTACCGGCGTTCATGCCGCCGGCGCTGAAGATGATCTGGCGGGCCGCTTCGTCCACCTTCTGCACGCCGCGAACGACCCAGTTGCCCTTCGTGATCTGGTTCTTCACTCGGCCGCTGACGCCGTCGTAGAGATACAGGTGATTCCAGCCGTCGCGCTCCGACATCCAGACCACTTCCTTGCCGTCGTCGACGTCGAAGCGGTACTTCTTGCCCGAGTCGGCGAGGTTGCCGTTGGCGGTGCGGTAGTTGAAGAACGTCTTCGGCTCTTCCGAGATGACCGCGCGCGTCCTGCCGGTCGCGGCGTCCGCCTCGATGACGCGGAAGACCTGGTGGCCGCGCTGGTTGTACTCGAAAGTGACGGCGCTGCTGTCCTTGCGCCACTGGAAGCGCGAGAGATCGTAGGGATTGGGGAAGAGCGTGTTGTCGATCGCCACTTCGCGCTTGCTGACGAGGTCGAAGATCGCCGGCTGCGGCAGCGCCAGCAGATCGCCCGGCTTGGCGTAGACGTTCACCGAGTGCTTGGGCTGCAGTTGATCGGCCGGTGACGACTCGACGTAGTGCACCTCGCGGCGGTAGCCGGGACGCACGCGGTTGACGGCGATCTTCTTCGAGTCGGGGGACCAGACGATCGAGTTCAGCTCGTAGGGGTTCCCCTCGGAGCCGTCGGTGCTGAGCACGATCTCGTTCTTGCCGGTGTTGGCGTCGCGGACCTGCACGTTGTAGTTCCAGATCAGCGCTTCCTTCGTGCCGTCCGGCGACGGGCGCGTGGTCGGCGGCGCTTCACCGCGGCCGCGTCCGGCGAACGCGGCGTTCCCCTGGCCGCCGCCCCGCCCGCCGCGTCCACCGCCGCCCTGCGCCGCTTCCGCCGGCGTGGCCTTGCGGCAGCTCGACGAGGCGATCTCGCAGCGCCACGTGTTCCCCTCGGCGACGAACTGGATCGAGCGATCGTTGTCGACGAAGTCGAAGGCGTTGAACGGCAGGTCGAGCGCGCCCCAGGTCTTGTCGGCGACGCTGGAGAGCGACTTCGCGATCGCCGCATGGTCGAATGCCGGGCCCTTGGCTTTCGTCTCGGCGTCCGCGAGGATGAAGTCGTGGCCGCCCTTGACCGCGCGCCGGTAGTAGAGCTTGTGCGTACGGCCGATCCACCTCGGCGCCTCGGCGGCGTTGCCGACCAATGCCTCGTACTTCTTGCGGAGTCCGAGCGCGCGGTCGTAGTCCGCCTGCGTTCCCTGGGCGAACATCACCGGGCCGGCCGTTGCGATCAATCCCGCTACCAACAGTGCGGCACGCTTCATTGCTGTGTCTCCCTCAATCACCAGAATCACCCATCACCCAGTCACCAAATCAACTTCCCGATCCGTCCGCCTTCGCCGACGCCCCAGCCGGCGTGGCCGGTGCGCGCGAAGGCGAACGCGTGAAAACCGTCGCCAGGGATCGGCGTCCAGCTGGCGCCGTTGTCGGCCGAGAAATCCGCTCCGGTCGGGCCGACAGCGACCCACCCCGCCGGCGTCCCAGGCACGGCCGCGACGGCGGAGCGAAAGCCGCCGAGGCCGGCAATCGCTTTCCACGTGACGCCGCCGTCCGAGCTGAAGGCGGCATTGTCTTCGGCGATCGCCTCGCGCCGGTAGTCGCCGCCGACCGTCATGCCGGTGCGCCGGTCGCGGAATGCGACGGAGAAGATGCCGGAGGAGCCGGACGCCTTCACCGGGGTCTCGGCGATCGCCCACGTCGTGCCGCCGTCGCTCGTCCGCAGCATGCGGCTGCGCTCCGCGGCGCCCGTTCCAATCCAGGCGCGGCCGCCGTCCGCGACGGAAATGTTGGTGCCGCTGCCCGCGAACGCCCCTTCGTTGGCCAGCGCCGGCGGCAGGGCGGCGTCCGGCACGCGTGTCCACGTCTTGCCGCCGTCCTTCGTCATCAGGATCACGAACTTGCCGCTGACCGAATCGCTGATCGCGAGCCCTCGCTGCGCGTCCCAGAAGGCCATCGCGTCGTAGAACGCCTTCGGAATGTCATTGGTGAACTGCTTCTGCCAGGTGGCGCCGGCGTCGGTCGTCTTGTAGATCCGCGACGCGGCGGCCTCGCCGATGCTGAGCACGTATGCGGTGGTCTCGCTCACTGCGTCGACGTCGCGGAAGTCGAGCTCCGCGGCATCCGGCACGGTCAGCTTCTGCCACGTGGTCCCGCCGTCCGCGGTACGCAGCACCGTCCCCCGCGCGCCGCTCGCCCACGCCACCCGTTGGTTGACTGCGCTGACGCCGCGCAGCCGCGCGGCGACCCCGCTCGTCTGCGCCTGCCACGTGAACCGGGGCGGCGGCGCCGGCTGCAGCAGCGCGAGCGCCACCAGCCCGGCCGCGGCCGTAAACGTTTTCACGGGCGCATTTTGCCACACCCTCGGGGTCAGGTCTGCAAACAGGCCTTCCCCGGGGCGGGTAAGATGTCGCCATGCGCTGGGCGATCGCGACGCTGCTCCTGCTGGCTCAGGCGCCGGCACCGGCCGACTACAGGGTCCGCCTCGACACCACCAAGGGGCCCATCGTCATCGCGGTGCACCGCGACTGGGCGCCGCATGGAGCGGACCGCTTCTACGAGCTCGTGACCGCCGGCTATTACGACAATGCCGCGGTATTCCGGATCCGGCCGGGCACGTGGGCGCAATTCGGCATCGCGGCGAATCCAAAGGTCGCGCAGGCGTGGCGCACGAAGACGATTCCCGACGATCCCTACAAGGGACATTCGAACAGGCGCGGCACGATCGCCTACGCCTTCAAGGATCCCGACGGCCGCACGACGCAGGTGTTCATCAACCTGAAGGACAACTCCGAGACGCACGATCTCTCTCTTCAAAGACCGAATGAAGCCCCGTTCGTCGTCTTCGGCGAGGTCGTCGAGGGCATGGACGTCGCCGACGCGTGGTATGCGGAGTACAAGGACACGGCCGGCGGCGGGATTCGCGGCGGCAAACAGGATCCCCTGTTCGAGGGCGGAACCGAGTATCTGAAGAAGAATTTCCCGCTGCTCGACTACATCAAGCGGGCCACGATCGACAAATAGGCGACGCGAGCGAGCGCCGCGAGCGAGCGTGTAGGGGAGTTCGAGGGGCGACGCCCCTCAGATGATTAAGGCAGCTCGGATTCTGCGTCGATGGCGGTTTCGCGCGCGCCGAACGCGGCCCATAGCATGGTCAGCGCGGTGTACAGCACGACGACGATCACCAGCCAGCGGACCGTGTGCAGATCGAGCGACTTGACGATCTTGGCGGCGACGATGACGCCGGGGATGCCGCCGAGCGCCAGGCCGAGCGCGACGCGCAGACTGTACGCGCGCTCCTTGATGAACTTCAGGCTGCCGACCGGCATCAGGAACGCGCACGATCCCATCATGATGGGAAACGCGGTGGTCGCGTTCATGCCGAGCAGGCTGATCAGCACCATGCACGGGGCGTAGAGCCCGATCCCGAGCGACATCAGCGCGCCAAGGAGAAAGTTGCCCAGCACGGCCGCGACCAGCAGGCCGCCGCGCACGCCCATCGAGTCGGCGCCGGCGGGGAACAGGCCGAGATTGGTCATCGTGAAGAACGTCGCGGCCGCCAGCAGCGCGAAGCCCATTCCAATCTGCACGTAGCGCTTCGGCCAGCCGGCCACGATGCCGGCGCCGAGCCATGCGCCCAGCACCGCCGCCGCGATCATCGAGATCAGCGTGACGACGTCGACAGGGATCACCGCGATGTAGAAGAAAGCCTGGACGACGGTCGGCAGCGTATGGCCCGCGTTCAGCGTGCCTGGGATGATGCGATCGGGCACCATCTTGAAGGCGCGGAACATCGCGGTGGTCGTCGCGAAGGAGCCGATGCCGAGCGTGTCGAAGAAGTTGGTGACCGCGCCGACGCCAATCGCCAGCGGCGTAGGGAAGCGCGCATCGCCCGCTGGAGTCGCCGCGGCGCCGCGCTCGCCGCGGACTTTCACGATGATGGAGCCCCACGAGGCGACGAAGACCGCGGTCAAGACACCCAGCGCGACCAGCAATGCGGTAATTGGATTCATTACCGCTCAGCTTACAACAGCTATCGCTTGGATTTCTTGCGACCGTTGTCGAGCGCTGCCTTGACCTTGACGACGAGGTCGTCCGGCAGGCAGGGCTTGGTGACGAAGCCGTCGCAGCCGACGGCCCGCGCTTCGCGCCGCGCGTCGTCGAACGCATGCGCGGTGAGCGCCAGCACCGGGATGTGCATCGTCGCTGGGTTGGCCTTCAGTTGACGCGTCGCCTGCCAGCCGTCGAGGACGGGCATGCTCGCATCCATCAGGATCAGGTCGGGCTGCAGTTCCAGCGCCCGCGCGATGGCATCACGGCCGTTGGTCGCGGTTTCGACGTCGAAGCCCGAGAACTGCAGGTAGTCGCGATAGAGCTCGCGCGCGTCCTCAAAGTCCTCGGCCAGCAGCACGAGCGGCCGTTTGCGTGGTGTTGGCAATCCGCGAGCCCTTTGCCAATCCCGTGCCACGGATGAGGCTATAAAGACGGCATGTAACATGCGGTCGAAGTCGGAATTCGATCGTTTCGCGGCGATCCGCGTCACGAAACCGTACAAAGACCCATGGCTGTGATGCTGATTTGTCCGAAGTGCCAGGGCGAAACTGAGCTGCGCGGCACGATGGACGCCTACTACCTCACCTGGTGTCCGCAGTGCGAGCGGCTGTGGCGCCTCGAGTTATGGACGCTCCTGAACGCGGCTGAACCAGAGCGCAAACACCCCTGGATCACTTCGCGGTGAGCTCGTCGTAGGCGGAGCCGAGCACGCCACCGAGGGTCAGCACCGTGCCCGAGCTCTGGTAGGTGTCGAACCCCGGTAACGACGTGGCCGCCACGATGGCGTCTTTTGTCTGCCCGGCGGCGATCCCTTTGCGCGCGAGCGTGAGCACCGCGTCGAAGTAATCGCGGAAGGCGAGCAGCCCCTTCTTGTCCACCGTTGGCGCCAGCCCGGTGCGGGCGTGGCCGGCGATGAAGATCGTCTCCTGCGGCATGTCCTTCGCGACCCTCTCGAGAATCTTCATCCAGTTCTGAATCGACGCGCCTGACGGCCGATCGACCCGCGGGTGGAACTCGCGGAAGAGCAGGTCGCCCATGTGGACGACGTGCGCCTTCTCGAAGTGGAGGATCGCGTCGCCCCCGGTATGCCCCGGGCCGTCGAACGCGGCCGACACGGTCTCGTCGCCCATTTTCTCCGACCAGGTCTTGTCGAAGGTCGCGTCGGGAAGCACCGGCGCCGCCGCGTTTGCCCCCGTCGGCGGGAACTGCTTCAGCAGCTCGGGCACACGCGCCTGCGCCACGATCTTCTTCGCTTCCGCCTTGAACACGCCGTTTCCGCCGGTGTGGTCGGCGTGATAGTGCGTGTTGAACACCAGGTCGATCGTCCTGCCGCTGGACTTGCCCTTCAGCCCGTCGACGCACATCTTCGCGGTGTCGGGATACTGCGTGTCGACGACCATCACCGCGTCCGTGTTGATCAGCCACCCGATCGTGCCGCCGCGCGCGGTGAAGATCCCGACGTTCCGCCGGACGTCGGTGAAGGTCGGCGTCGGCGGCGGCGGCGCCTGCGCGGCAGGCGGCTGTCCCTGGGCGGGCGGCTGCGCCGGTGGCTGCTGTGCGCCTGGCTGAGAAAAGACGCGCGTGATCGGCGCGACGCTGAGGGCGCCTGACGAGAGCACGAGGAACTGGCGGCGGTCGAGTTTCATGGAGCGGAAGATTACCGCTCTCGCAACAGAAACTCCAGTGCCTGCGGCAGCCGCCAGGCCCAGTCGGGCTCACGGTGCTGGTGGCCCTCGGCTTCCACGTAGCGCAGGCTGTCGCGCCGGTAGCCTTTCGCGCGCAACACACGGCGCAGCATGCGCGTGTTGCGCAGCGTGCCGGCCCCTTCGGCGGTGCCCACGTCGACGTAAAGCCGTCCGCGCGTCGTGCGCGCGCGCTCGACGAACGACAGGATCTCGCGACCGCCGAACCAGATCGACGGGCTCATGACCACCGCTCTGCCGAACGGCGACGGACGCCGGAAGAAGAGATACAGGCTGATCAGGCCGCCCATCGACGAACCACCGACGACGGTGCTGTCGCGATCGCGGCGCGTGCGGAACTCGCCGTCGATGCGCGGCTTCACCGTGTCGATCAGGAAACGGGCGTAGCGATCGCCGTCTCCGCCGCCGTGCTTCGCGTCCGGAAAGGGACTGTACTCGGCGAGCCGTCCGGGCGTGTTGTGCAGCCCGACGACGATCGGCTCGATGCCGCGCGCGGCGAGCCAGGGCAGTCCCTCGTCGATGTGCCAGGTCTGGCCACCGAACGCGATGGCGGGATCCGAGAGGTTCTGTCCGTCCTGCAGGTAGACCACGGGATATCGCTGGCGACCGTCCGCGTACGAGTCGGGAAGATAGACGTCCGCGTAGCGGCGGTTGCGAAACTGCGGCGACCAGATTTCGAACGATCGTTTTTCCATTAAGCTTCTACCGATGCATCGCGAAGCGCACTACTGGTATTCGGGCCGTCTCGGCCGCGACATGGGCGTGGTGGTCTACGGACATTACGGTCCGCCGATGATCACCTTTCCGACCACGGGCGGCGACGAATGGGAATACGAGCGGCAGGGCGTCATCGACGTCATGTCGGACGCCATCGAAGGCGGCCGCGTCAAGGTGTTCTCGGTCAACACCAACAACGCCGACTCGTACGGCAGCCACGCGCATCCGCGCCACCGCAGCTGGATGCAGGTGATGTACGACCAGTACATCGTCCACGAAGTGTTTCCGTTCGTGCGCAGCCACTGCCGCAGCCACGACGTCCCGATCTGGACGATGGGCGCGTCGCTTGGCGCGTATCACGCGGCCAACACGCTGTTGAAGCACCCCGACGCGGTCAAGCGCTGCTTCGCGCTCTCGGGCGTCTACGACATGAAGCGTTTCATGGGCGGCGACTACGACGACAACTTCTATTTCAACAATCCCGTCGACTACATGGCGAACATGTCCGACGGGTGGGCCCTGCACCACCTGTCGAGCTGCGACATCCACCTGGCGACGGGCACGGGGCCGTGGGAGCATCCGGAGGAATCGTACCGGTTGTCGAGGATTCTCGCGAGCCGCGGCGTGCCGCATCACCTGGACGACTGGGGGCAGCAGGGCGGCCACGACTGGCCGTACTGGCGCCACATGATGTGGGAGTACATGAGATGGGTGTGATGGGTGCTGAGTGCTGGGTGCTGGGTGCTGGGTGCTGGTGCTGGGTGCTGGGTGCTGGGTGCTGGGTGCTGGGTGCTGGGTGCTGAGTGCTGAGTGCTGAGTGCTGAGTGCTGAGTGCTGAGTGCTGAGTGCTGGGTGCTGGGTGCTGGGTGCTGAGTGCTGGGTGCTGAGTGCTGGATGCTGAGTGCGCGGTGCGGAGTGCTGAGTGCTCGGTGATCAGAGTCCCAGGCGGTCCAGCCGGTAGCGGGCGCGCTCGATGACCTGGGTGTTGTCGATCCACACGTCGCAGTCGCGCGTCAGTACATCGATGTGCGTCTTCGACTTCCAGTTCGCGCCGGTCTGGCTGCCGTAGGGATCGCCGAAGGCGAGGTGCACGCCCGGCACCTTCTCGTCCTGGAGCAGAATGCCGATCATGTCGCTCAGCGCGAGGTTGGTGCCGAAGGCCAGCTCGCCGACCCGATCGCTGAACTCATCGGTGTGGCAGTAGTCCCAGAACTCGCGCTCCAGCTCCTTCCGTTCCGAGTGCGCGCTGACGAGGCGGCCTCCCGCGATCTCGAGCGTCAGTGGCGTTGCTGAAAGATCCCCGTACTTCGGACCGAAATAGTCCCCGGCCGTGGCGTTGCAGACGAACACGCCGTCGACCGAGGCCGGGGTGGTGAACACTTCGCCGGCGGGCAGGTTCGACCAGTAGCGCGTGCTGATGATCCCGCTGGTCTTGATCCAGTGCAGCGAAGGATCGAAGGTCGCGGTCAGCTTGGTACCCAGCGCCGTCTCGACGCGCAGCGACCGGGCCGTGCGCATCCGCTCGCAGAGCCGCGTGCTCAGCCGATCGACCATGAGGTAGTCGGCGCGCATGCCCTGCTGCATGATGACCGGCGTCACGCCGACCATGTGCGCGTAGCGGATCTGCCGCCGCTCGATCGCGGCGACGATCGCCATGCGCGAGCCGAGCTCACCCTGCATCGGCTGCACGCAGAGGATGCCGGCGTCGGCCCGCTCGAGCGCGTCGAGCACTTCCCTGGGCGCGCTCGCCAGCGGACGGTTGGCAACCTGCTCGATGAGGATGCTCTCGGCGGCTGCGCCGGCCTCCTCTAACGCGGCGGCCAGGCTCGCCGCCACTTCGCGGCTCGCCTCGTCGGCGACCAGCGCGACCCGCTCGCGCGGCTTGATCGCGAGACAGACGTTCACGGCGTTGTGCGCGCCCGGGGCGAGCTCGGGAGAGAACGGTCCGAAGACGGTCAATATCGACACTTATCTGCCCCGGACCCTGGCTTGAACAACAAAAGCCGGCACCTGCCCGCCGCCCGACGTGACGTTGGCGAGCCCGGTCGCGCTGAGCCGCGTCAGGAAGCCGGCGAGGCGGCCGCGGAACACGTACGGGGCGAAGTCCACCAGCATGTTCCGCTCGGCGACGCCGCCCTCGTCGCAGACGGGGAACGGCTCGCGGCGGACGTTGATCCGTTCCTGCGCCACCCAGCCGCGATCCGACTCGGCGACGGCGCGCGCGATGGCCTCGTCCCAGGCGCGCTCGTCGGATTCCCAGCCGAGCGTGACGCCGGTCCCGCCGTACTCGTCGTTGGGCTTCAGGACCAGCCGGTCGCGATGCCGCCGCAGGTGATCGGCCAGCGCCTCGTCGACGACGCGCGTCCACGGCACGTGCGCGGCGATCAGCGCCCGCTCCGCCGCGTCGAACAGGTGCGCGTGCCGTTGGTCGGTCAGGATCGCGAAGAACGCCTTCTTGTGCGGAATCTTGCAGCGCAGGCTGTTGGCCACGCACACCGCCTTCGCGCGATAGGCATCCACCAGCGCACGGCACTCGTCGGGGCGGGCGACGATGTCGTTGATCAGCACGCGGCGGTAGACGAAGTCGATGCGCTCGCCGCCGGCCGTCAGCGCGCGGCCGTCGAACACGAGATCTCTCGGATCGCAGACGAGCGTCGGCACACCGGCGGCAGTGAAGGCGTCCCGCAGCAGCTCGAACTCGCTCCAGGTCGGCACCTCGCGCCAGTCGACGATCGCCATGCGCGGCGGCTTCGCCGTGCCGCCCCAGTCGCGGTAGCTCGCGAGCAGCGCCTCGAGCAGGTGCACGATCGGGGCGTAGAAGCGAACGGCGAACTGCTCGCGGAAGCGGGTGATGGCCGAGTCCTCCTGCACCAGGCCGGCGAACAGCTCCGCCAGCCGCTGGCTGTAGCCGGCACCGGCGGGCGCCTCGCCGTTGTATTCCGCAAACTGCAGCGACTCGGGCAGGATGAAGGCGTCGGCCCTCGCGGTCGTACTGGTCATGGGATAGCCCGGATCGATCTCCGCCAGCGCGATCTCTTCGTCGCTCAGCCGCAGCTCGGTGAGAAGGCGCGGGTTCTCGCGCGCCGCATCGGTGACCCGCTCCCCGAGGCGCCACAGCGTTTCGGCGGCGTGCTTGACGCGCGCCTCGTCAGAAGGATCGAGGAAGAACGGGCGCAGGAACGGGCAGAGCAGCCGTCCGCCGAAGGTGAGACGCGCCTGGCGCATGCGTTCGGCCAGCGAGCCGCACAGCCGGGCGCCGGCGCCGTCCCGCACGGCCGCATGCCACGTCTCAATCGGATCGGCGCTGCGCTGCGTGTCGGTCATACCGGAGTGGTGAGGTTCGACTTCCCCACTCCGGTCAGCTGCTCCCAGCGCGGCCACGACTGCGTCACGTCGCCGCTGAGCGCGCGGTCGATCACCAGCGTCGACATGCGGTCGATCACCAGGTCGAAGTAGTGCGGAGTGATGCGATCGCGCTCGAAGTCCGGAGCCGGGTTCAGGAAGTCAATGGCATAGGGCACGCCGTCCTGCACGGCGAACTCGATCGTGTTCATCTCGTAGCCGAGCGCGGTGTTCAGCGTCTGCGCGTCGCGGACGATCCGCGCGCCGACCTCGGAGTCGAGGTACTCGTGCTCGATCAGGTAGCGCCGCTCGTGCACGTCGTAGCGCACCGGCGTGATGTCGGTCTTGCCGAAGGTGAAGCAGCGCACGTACTTGTCGAAGTTGATGAACTGCTGCAGCGTCATGCAGTAGGGGCCGGTGTTGTCATAGGCCGCGAGCAGCTCCTCGCGGTTGTGCACCTTGTAGACGTGCTTCCAGCCGCCGCCCGAGTAGGGCTTGAGGATCGCCGGCCGGCCGACGTAGTCGAGCAGTCCGTCCCAGTCGACGGGGTAGCCGAGGTTGTGCAGCGACTCCGACGTCAGGTCGATGTCGGGCGGATACGACTTCTGCGGCAGCACCACCGTCTTCGGCACCGCGACGCCCAGCTTGCTCGCGACCGAGTAGTTGAAGAACTTGTCGTCCGCCGTCCACCAGAACGGGTTGTTGATCACGTAGGTGCCCTCCAGCACCGCGTGCTTCAGGTAGGCGCGGAAGTAGTCGACCTCGTGCGAGATGCGATCGACGATGACGCGGTAGTCCGGCGCCTCGCCCATCTTCGTCCCCGTCAGCTTCACGAATTCCGCCGTGATGCCGTGCGGGCGCCCCAGGGTGTTGACGCGGTCCAGGAACGCGGGCGGGAAGGAATACTCCCGGCCGCACAACAGTCCGACCTTCACGCGACCTCCTCATTGCCCGAGCGCGTTTCCTCGACGAGCCAGCGCACCACGTCGCGCAGATCGCCCGTCTGCTTGTAGACCTGCAGCTGCTTGTCGGCGCTCGTGCCTTCCTTGACGATGGTGTGCACGTAGTCGAGCGTCTTGCGGCTGCCCAGCTCGTCGACCACGTCGTCCACGAAGGCGAGCAGCTCCTGCGCCAGCTCGCGCATCGGGACTTCCTGGCGCTTGCCGAAGTCGATCAGCTTCCCGTCGATGCCGTAGCGTGCGGCCCGCCACTTGTTCTCCTCGACCAGCGCCCGCGGGTAGATGCGAAACCCGAGGTTGCTGCGGCGCAGCCGGTACAGCTTCACGACGATCGCCTGCGCCAGCGCGGCCAGCGTCACCGTCACGCGCGGCGAGGTGGGCACGTCGCAGATGCGGAACTCGAGCGTGCCGAACTGCGGATGCGGCCGCAGGTCCCACCAAATCTTCTTGCCGTTGTCGATGCAGTGCAGCTCGACGAGCATGTCGAGATAGGCCTCGTACTCGCTCCACGAGTCGAACTGATCGGGAATGCCGCTGCGCGGGAAGCGCCGGAACACCGTCGTCCGGTACGACTTCAGTCCGGTGTCGCGGCCCTGCCAGAACGGCGAGCTGGTCGACAGCGCCAGCAGGTGCGGCAGGAAGTAGCGCGCCTCGTTCAAGAGCTCGATGGTGCTGGCGCGATCGGGCGTGGCCACGTGGATGTGCAGCCCGAAGATGAGCAGCGATCGCGCCAGCTGCTGCAGCTCTTCGACGATGTTCTCGTAGCGCACGCCGGGGGAGATGACCTGGTCCTTCCAGCGTGAAAACGGGTGCGTGCCGGCGGCGGCGATGCGCAGCCCGACCCGCTCCGCGCCCTGCGACAGCTCGCGCCGGATGCAGCCGATCTCGTGCTCCAGCTCGGTCACGTTGGCGCAGATCTTCGTGCCGACTTCCACGATCGACTGGTGCAGCTCGCGCTTGATCTGATCGCCGAGCGCCGGGCCGCTCGCGGTCAGCAGCTCCGAGACGTGCGATCGCAGTTCCCACGTGTCGGGATCGACGATCTGGAATTCTTCCTCGACGCCGATCGTGAACGCGTGGCCCATGGCAGCGATCATAGTGCAACACGATGGTATCCTTCGCAGGCACCTGAATGTCTGCCGAGAGACGCCCTTCTTCATTCAGCGGCCCGCGCGCGGTTGACTTCCCCCTCCTCGTTGTGATTCTCGCCGTCGCGCTTGCCGGAAGGTGTTGGTACCTGACCGCCGGCGTGCCCTACGCCGTCGGCATCGACGAGCCGCAGGTGATCGACCGCTCGCTGCGCATCCTGCAGACCGGTGACTGGAACCCGCACGTCTTCGACTATCCGACGCTCGTCATCTACGTCCACGCCGCGGTGGCGATCCTGCGCTTCCTGTGGGGCGCGCTCGACGGGCAATGGTCGTCGCTCGACGCCTACCGCATCAACGCCGTCTACGCCGCGTGCCGCTTCATGGCGGCGTGCATCGGCGTCGCGACGGTGTGGATCACCTACAAGCTCGGCGAGGAGCTGGGCGCCCGGCGCGCGGCGCTGCTCGGCGCGGCGCTGCTGGCGGTGCAGCCGATCCACGTCCGCGAATCGCATTTCGTCCTCACCGACGTGCCGATGACGGCGCTGACGACGCTGGCGATCTGGCTCGCGGTACGCGCCGCGCGGCTCGGCACCATCCGCGCGTACGCGTGGGCTGGATTCTCCTGTGGGCTGGCCGCGGCGGCGAAATACAACGGCGGCATCGCGCTGGTGGCGGTCGTTGCGGCGTGGCTGGTCAGCGATCGGACATTGACAGATCGCCTCGCTCCGCTCGGCTCGGCGCCAGATCGCCTCGCTCCGCTCGGCTCAGGTCACGAGCGCCTGGCGAAGCTCGGCGCCGGCGTCGGCGCGGCCGCCGCCGGATTCGTGCTGGGCGCGCCGTTCACGGTGATCGACATGCCCGGCTTTCTCGACGGCTTCGCCAGGCAGTTCTCGCGGCTGGCAGGGCCCGTCCGCGGCGGCGATCCGGCGTGGCTGCTCTACGCCAAGCATCTCTCGCCACCCTCGTCGCGTCTCTTCGTGCCGCTGGCACTCGCCGGCATCGCCGTCCTCGTATGGCGGCGCGACACGCGCGCGCGCTGGACGCCGGTGTTCGCCTTCACCGTGGCGTACTTCTACGTGCTGTCCTCGCACTCGCCGGTGTTCGCACGCTACGCGCTGCCGCTGCTGCCGATCCTGTGCCTCTTCGCGGCGGTGGCGGTCTGTGCCGCGATCGACGCGTTGACGCGCTTTCCGGCGCTCGCCGAGCCGCGCGTACGGCGCCTGGTGACGGCCGTGGCGATCGTGGGGATGTTGGTCGGCGGTGTCACCGAAACGGTGGGATGGCTCGATTTGCAGCGGCGATCCGACACGCGCGCGATCGCCAGCGACTGGCTCCAGCGCAACACGCCGCGCGGCACGCGGCTGGCCGTCGAGAACAGCGGTCCGACCTATCTCGACAAAGCGGGATTCCGCGTCGCCGGCACCGAGCTGCTGCTCGATCACGACCTGAACTGGTACCGCCAGCGCGTCGACTACCTGGTGATCAGCGCCGTCGACCTGACGCGCTACGGCGATTACGTCAGCGCGGGGCCAACCGTCTTTCAGATCGCCCCGACGCCGCAGCGATGGGGACCGCCTATACGGGTGGTGCGGCTTGCGCCGCACTGACGGTAAGCGGTTGGCCGTTCGCGGTTCGCAGACGGTTAACGGTTAACGGTTAACGGTCAACGGTTGACTGCAAAACCGCAAACTCCTTACGTCCCTGAGTCGCGGCCGACCAGGTCGGGCGGAGTGACCGCTGTGTTGATCCGGCGGGCGAGCTCTTCGTGCTCCGCCCGCAATTCCTTCGGCATGCGGCTGCCGAACATCCGGATCAGCTCCTCCTGCCCCTCGAGCGCCTCGACCCACTCGGCCGGATCGACCTTGAGCAGCTGTTTCATGTCGGCGTCCGAGACGTTGAGGCCGGCACGGTCGATGGCGTCTCCGGTGGGTACCGAGCCGATCGCGGTGTCGACGGCGTTGCCGCGTCCGCCGGCGCGATCGAGGATCCACTTCAGTACGCGCAGGTTTTCGCCGAAGCCGGGCCAGAGGAAACGCCCGGACTCGTCGGTGCGGAACCAGTTCACGCGGAAAATCTTCGGCGGATTGGCCAGTTTGGCGCCGAGGTCGAGCCAGTGCTGGAAGTAGTCGCCCATGTTGTAGCCGCAGAACGGCCACATCGCCATCGGGTCGCGCCGCAGCACGCCGACCTTGCCGGTGGCGGCCGCGGTCGTCTCCGACGAGAGCGTGGCGCCAAGGAACGTGCCGTGCTGCCAGTTGCGCGCCTCGAACACGAGCGGAATGCGGCGCTGGCGGCGCGCGCCGAAGATCATCGCGTCGATCGGCACGCCATTCGGATTCGCGAACTCGGGCGACAGCGTCGCGCAGTTGGTGGCCGGCGCGGTGAACCGGCTGTTGGGATGCGCCGCTTTCTCGGTGGCCGCCGGCGTCCACGGCCGTCCCTGCCAGTCGACCGCTTGCGCCGGCGGCGGGTCGTCGTGCCCCTCCCACCACGGCGTGCCGTCGGGCCGCAGCGCGACGTTGGTGAAGATCGTGTCGCGCTGGATCATGTCGAACGCCGTCGGGTTGGTCTTGCGGCTCGTGCCCGGCACCACGCCGAAGAACCCGTTCTCCGGATTCACTGCCCACAGCCGGCCGTCCGAGCCGGGGCGCATCCACGCGATGTCGTCCCCCACCGTCGACGTTTTCCAGCCGGGCATCGACTTGGGCGGCAGCAGCATCGCGAGGTTCGTCTTGCCGCACGCCGACGGGAACGCGCCGCCGATGTAGTGCATCTTCCCCTGCGGATCCTGCAGGCCGAGGATCAGCATGTGCTCGGCCAGCCAGCCCTCCTTCTTCGCCAGCCAGCTGGCCAGCCGCAGCGCCATGCACTTCTTGCCGAGCAGCGCGTTGCCGCCGTAGCCCGAGCCGATCGACCAGACGGTGTTCTGCTCGGGAAAGTGCATGATGAAGCGGCGCTCGGGGCTCAGGTCGCCGAGCGAGTGCAGGCACCGCGTGAAGTCGTCGGAGCTGCCGAGGTGCTCGAGTGCGGCCGGACCGACGCGCGTCATGATGCGCATGCTCAGGACGACGTACTTGCTGTCGGTGATCTCGACGCCGACCTTGGAGAAGCGCGATCCGGGCGGCCCCATCAGGAAGGGGACGACGTACATCGTCCGCCCCTTCATCGACCCGGCGAAGAGCGGCGTCAGCTTGGCCATCGCCTCGTCCGGCGCCATCCAGTTGTTGTTGGGCCCCGCGTCGTCTTTTTCCGAAGTGCAGACAAAGGTCAGGTGCTCGGTGCGCGCGACGTCGTGCGGCGCGCTGCGGTGCAGGTAGCAACCGGGCATCTTCTGCTGATTCAGCTCGATCAGCTCGCCGGTTGCCAGGCTCTCCTTGATCAGGTCGTCTCGTTCCGAGTCGGAGCCGTCGCAGAAAAGAATGCGGTCGGGACGGGTCATCGCCGCGACCTCGTCCACCCACGTGCGGATACCCGAATGCTTCACAGCGGCCTTGTCGGTCATCCAATCATCATATCGATTGGAGCCATGTCTTTGCGACCGCGAAGTCACTCGGCATCAACTGGTGCCCGGCCGGTTGCCAGTGCACTTCCACGTCGGCGCCGGCGCGCTGCAGCAGGCGCGCCAGACGCTCGGTCTCCTGCTCCGAGACGAGCGGATCGACGCGGCCGTTCGAAATGACGACGCGCGCGCCGATCTTGGACGGAAGCGGCTCGGGCTCGAGCGGCACCATCGCGCGAAACAGCACTCCGCCCTTGAGCACGCCCGGATGAAGCAGCATCACCGCCGAGGCGATATTGGCGCCGTTGGAATAGCCCATCGCGACGACGCGCGAGGCATCGAACCGGTAGTGGGCCGCCGCGGCCTTGACGAACGCCGCGAGCTCGCCGGCGCGGACCTTGAGATCCTCGACGTCGAATACCCCTTCGGCCAGACGACGGAAGAAACGCGGCGCCCCCTGCTCGAGCACCTGGCCGCGCGGGCTGAGCAGCGCGGCGCCGGGCGCGAGGTTGGCGAGCGGCAGCATGTCGTGCTCGTCGCCCCCCGTGCCGTGCAGCAGCAGGAGGGTGGGCGCGCCGGGCGCCGTGGCCGGCTTGAAGACGTGGTGGAAACCGAGATCGGTCACTTCGCCACCGGCATCGACAGCGGCGGCAGCACGCGCTCGATCTGCGCGCGCGACGGCTCGAACCACGGCGGCAGGACGAGCGTTTCCCCCAGGTGCGCGGGATCTTCGTCCACTGCGAAGCCGGGGCCTTCGGTCGCGATCTCGAACAGCACGCCTCCCGGTTCCTTGAAGTAGACCGACTTGAACCAGAAGCGATCGATTACCTCCGTGGCCCGGCCGCCGGCGTCTTCGACCTGCTGGCGGACGCGCAGTTCCTCTTCGAGATCCGTGACCCGCCACGCCAGGTGATGGACGGCGCCGACGCCCCACGCGCCGCGGCGCTCGTTCGGGGTCTCCCTGACGTCGATCACGCCCGGGGCGGTGTCGAAGCCGTAGCGCGTCCAGCCGTTCTCGCGCGCGAGTTCGCGGAAGCCGAGCGCCTGTGTGGCGAACGCGGCGGTCGCGGCCTGGTCGCGCTCCCACAACTGCGCGCCGTACAGCCCGCGGATCTGCCGGTCTGCCGGAACCGGACTGCCGGTCCATGGCGCGAATGCGCGCGGAATCGATCGCGCGGTCTCCGTCAGTGCCACCCGCATGCCGTGAGTGTCGACGAGCGGCAGCACCTTGTCGCCGAACCGCGTTTCCACCGCGCCAATCGTGACGCCGTACTTCTCGAGCCGCGCGCCCCACCAGGCGAGGCTGCCCGGCGGCACTTCCAGGCCGACCTCGACGGCCAGGCCGTGGCCCATCCGCGGCGGCGCCATCTGGGCCCATGGGAAGAAGGTCAGGTCGGTGCCGGGATGGCCCTCGGCATCGGCGTAGAAGAGGTGATAGGTCCCCGGATCGTCCTGGTTGATGCTGCGCTTGACCAGGCGCATGCCGAGGATGCCGGCGTAGAAGTCGAGGTTTTCCTGCGCCGGGCCGGCGATGGCGGTGATGTGGTGGAGGCCGTGGACGGGGTTGTTCATGACACCGATTTCATCGCAGAAATTCGCTTGACTCACGACCGAAGGTGGAGTCTGCTCTCCCCGATCCGGCACGTCTGTTCAGGGAGGAGGACAGTTTACATGTCTCAGCTCACGGGACGAGTGGTTGTGGCGCTGACCCTCGCGATCGCACTGATTGCAATACCCGTCCCCGCGGCCGCGCAGGCGGTCACGGGCACGCTGCTCGGCAACGTCACCGACGCGAGCGGGGCGACCGTCCCCGGCGTGTCCGTCACGGCCACTGAAGTGGCCACGAACATCAGCAGGACGACCGTCAGCAACGAGGCGGGCGCCTACATCTTTCCCAGCCTCGTCAACGGCAAGTACACGGTCGTCGCCGAGCTGCAGGGCTTCAAGAAGGTCGTCCACGAGAACGTGAAGGTGGACGTCAACACCACGATCCGCGTCGACATGCTCCTGGAAGTTGGGGCCATGTCAGAAGCGGTGACCGTCTCCGCGGAGAAGCCGATCCTTCAGACCGACCGCACTGACACCGGACGGATCATCGAATCGAAGATGGTCACCGACATCCCGCTGACCTTCAACCGCAACTTCCAGAGCATCCTGGTCACCGTGCCCGGCGCGACCCGTCCGCACCGGGAGCACTCAGCGTTCTTCAACTCGCAGGACTCGCTCTCGACCGAGGTCAACGGGCAGTCGCGCCTTGCCAACAACACGATGATCGAGGGGCTCGACGACAATCACAAGACCGGGCTCCTGCAGGTCATCATTCCCGCGGCTGACGCGCTCGAGACCGTCAGCGTCACCACGAGCAATTACGACGCCGAGTTCGGGCGCTCGGGCGGCGCGATCACCAACGTCACCCTGAAGTCGGGCACCAACAACTACAAGGGGACGACGTTCCTGTTCGGCAACACCGAGGCGACCAACGCCGGCGACTACTTCACCCACACCAAGGCGCCGACCAAGTTCGTCAACAGCGGCTTTACTCTGGGCGGACCGATCGTCCGCAACAAGCTCTTCTTCTTCGGCGACTACCAGCGCACGATCGACAACTTCGGCTACACCGTGCGCGCCACGGTGCCGACGGCGGCGATGCGCAACGGCGACTTCAGCGCCGTGTCGCAGCACATCTACGACCCGCTGACCGGCGACATCAACGGCAACAACCGCGTGGCGTTCGCCAACAACGTGATCCCCGCCGAGCGCATCAGCCCGATTTCGAAGCAGCTGCTCTCGTTCATTCCGCTGCCCAACCTCAACGCGCCGCTCGGCCAGAACAACTACGTCAAGGACCAGACGCGCGAGAAGACCACCGACGGGTTCGACGTGAAGGTCAACCACACGCTGAACCAGAAGGACCAGATGTCCTATCGCCTCAGCTTCATGCGTCCGGTGGTCTTCGATCCGGGATTGTTCGGCGAGTTCGGCGGCCCGGCCAACGGCGGCTTCGCCGGCACCGGCACCAACACCGGCTACAGCAGCGGCGTGACGTGGACGCGCGTCATCAGTCAGTCGACGCTGCTCGACGTCCGCGGCGGCCTCAACTACTACCGCAACCAGACGATCACGACCGGCAACGGCCTGACGACGAGTAGCGACATCGGGATTCCCGGCGCGAATCTCGACGACTACACCAGCGGCCTGTCGCAGATCAGCATCGGCGCGGGCGGAGGCGCCAACCAGTACACCGATCCGGTGCTCGGATTCTCCGCAAGCCAGCCGTGGGATCGCTCGGAACAGACGTGGAACGTCGTGTCGTCGATGACCCGGCTGATGAACCGTCACACGCTGAAGTTCGGCGGCGAGTGGCGCAAGAACCGCGACATCCTGCTGCAGACGCAGGACGCCGGTGGTCCGCGCGGCCGGTTCGCGTTCACCGCCGCCGGCACCGGCTCGCCGGCCGAGACGGCGTCGTTGAGCGGCCTGGCCAACCCGCTGGCCTCGTTCCTCCTCGATTGGCCCAGCAACGTGCAGCGCGACCTCAAGGTCGTCGACCAGCCGGGCACGCGGCACTGGGCGGTCGCGACGTTCCTCCAGGACAAGTGGCAGGTGCGATCGAACGTGACGGTGGATCTCGGCTTGCGCTGGGAGTTCTACAGTCCGCTGGTGGGCGTGGAGGGGAAGGGCACGCTCTCGAACTACGACCCCTTGACCAACACCCTGCGAGTGGCCGGCTACGGCAGCACGTCGAACGCGCTCAACGTGAAGAACTACTACAAGAACTTCGGTCCGCGGACTGGCGTGTCGTGGCGTGTCAACGACAAGTCGGTGGTGCGCGCCGGCTACGGCGCCAGCGCGATCCCGTTCCCCGACAACCGCTACGCGTTCGCGTTTCCCGTGAAGCAGAACTACCAGGGCACCTCGGCCAATGGCTTCCAGCGCCAGGGGTCGATGGCCGCGGGGTTCCCGGCACCGGCGCTGGCCAACATCCCGGCCGACGGCGTCATTCCCGTCAGCGGGTCGCTGCTCAACTCGCTGTATGACGTCGTGCCGCCGGATCTGCACGAAGGGACGCTGCATTCCTGGAACGTGGCGTTCCAGCGTCAGCTGCCGTACGGCTTCACCGCCGATGTCGCCTACGTCGGCAGCAAGGGCGTCGACCTGGTCGCCGATCTCGACACCAACGCGAGCATGGTCTACGGCTCCGGCAACAACGGACGCGCGCAGTTCGCGCAGTTCAACCGCACCGGCACCAACCGGACTCGCACCAACTTCGGCAAGTCGCGCTATGACGGGCTGCAAGTGAAGGTCGATCGCCGGTTCGTCAACGGCTTCCTGATTACCAACTCCTATACGCTGGGCCGATCGACGGACCTGGCGCAGGAGAACACCGGCATCGGCACGCCCATCGACTTCGATTTGAGCTGGGCGCGCTCCGACACCGATCGCCTGCACAACTACGTGCTCTCGAGCGTCTACGAACTGCCGTGGGGCCCGCGCAAGCGCTGGCTCAACGAAGGCATGACCAGCAAGATCCTCGGCGGATGGCAGGTGAGCGGGCTGTTCGTGGCGCAGTCGGGACAGGCGCTGACCATCGGCGGCAACGGCACGCTGCTCAATACGCCGGGCAACACGGCCTTCGTGAACCTGAACGGCGACAACACCGTCCTCGGCGGCCTCGGACCCGGGAAGCTGTATTTCGATCCGACGGTGTATTCGTTGCCGGCGGCGGGCGTGCAGGGCAACATGAAGCGGCACAGCGGCCCCGACGGCCCGGGCTTCTGGCAGCTCGACGGCGCGCTGTTCAAGCGCTTCCAGATCAGCGCCACGAAGTACGCGGAGTTCCGCGTCGATGCCTACAACGTGACCAACTCCGTGCGCTGGGCGAACCCGAATACCACGTTCAGCACGGCCACCGGCAACACGTTCGGCCAGATCACCGGCACGACCGGATCGCAGCGGCAAATCAGGTTCGGCGGCCGCTTCGCGTTCTAGCGCTCTCGACGCCCAACGACGCAACTCCCAACTCCCAACTCCAGCAGTCGGGGGTTGGGAGCTGGAACGTCAGGCGACTCACACTTCCATCAGATCGTGACCGACAACGATGCGGCCGGAGAAGTGCGCGCGCGCGCCGGCCAGCCATTGCTCGTCTGAGACCGGCGGATTCTCGGACGGGACGAAGTGCGAGAGCACCAGCGTCTTCACTCCGGCGTCGCTGGCGACGCGGCCAGCGTCCTCGACGGACGTGTGACTATCCATGATGTGCTTGCGCAGCGCCGATCCCGGCGTCCCCGGCGCCCCCGGCACGTAGAGGACTTCGTGGACCAGCACGTCGGCGCCGCGCGCGAGCGCGACGAGATTCGACGACACGCGCGTATCCCCCGAGAACACGATCGAGCGATCGGGGCAGTCGAACCGATATGCGAACGCCAGCGGCACGAGCGGATGATCGACCACCGCGCAGGTCACCGTCACCAGCTCATCCTTCATCACGAACCCGCCGCGGCGAATCTCGTGCGCGTGCACGAGCGGCGGCAGCGGCAGCCGGCCTTCGTCCTTCTCGCGCACCTTCAGGTCTTCAGCGTTCATCTCGAAGAAGACTTTCGTCATGTGGGCGAGCGGCGGCGGCCCCCAGGTGTCCACGCGGGTCTTCAGGTTGTCGCCCCACGCCAGCAGCAGCAGGTTGCCGTAGTCGGCGTTGTGATCCGAATGATGGTGAGTGAGGAAGACGTGCCGCAGCGTGCGGAAGACGCCGGCCATCATCATCTGCCGCGCGACGCCGTCGCCGCAGTCGACGACGTAGCCGCGATCGCCGATGACGATGATTTGCGATGGGCCGGAACGGGTCTTCTTGGGAGTCGGGCCGCCGGCGGTGCCGAGCAGGATGAGGCGCGATGCAGGGGGGTGTTGCGCGCGCGACGCGAGGAGCAGGGCGGTCGACTGGAGGAGAAAGTCGCGGCGCGTCACGCCGCGGATTCTAACGCCGGGGACGGATCAGCCTTTCTTGCGGCGCTCCGAGGCCTTCCCCCGTTCGGTGTTGCGGCGAGGCGGGACTTTCGATTCGTTTGCCGACGCAGGGGGACTCGACTGCCACGACTGCCGGTGCAGGAACGCGCGGGACGGGTTGGGCGTCTTCGACGGCGACACCATCGACCTCAGCTCTTCGCGAAGGCTCTTGAGTTCTCCTGTCAGATGCCGAAGCTCAGCTTTGATGTCGTCTTCGTTTTTCCAGTCGGACATTCTTGAAAAGATCACTGGCAAGCACGATAAGTGCCGTCCCGAATCACAGGGAAAATCACTCGAGCTGTGTCGCGATCCGGCAATTCACTGACTAATTGTGTTTTATGTTACGACATCGTTACGGTGCACGGATCCGCCCTTGCCGCGCGTGCGCTTTTGCTGTACGAAGTGGGGAGCCATGAATCGACGCGACTTCCTCAGGTCAAGCGGTGTGATGTCTGCCGGCCTGGCCCTGTCACGGTTCGGCTGGAGTCAGGAACGGTTGAGCCAGTGGCGGACCTTCGACCTGACGACGCGGATCGAGGTGCTCGACGCGGCCGGACCAACGCGCGTCTGGCTGCCCGCCGCGCTCACCGCGCGGACGCCGTACCAGAGAACGGAGCGGACGACGTTCACCGCGACTGGCGGCCGC
>JADMIO011096009.1_pt1 | contig 32143 bp, 32 predicted proteins | sample 8958161 | NCBI WGS metagenome assembly JADMIO01 (sample SAMN16585339, study PRJNA669376) | soil metagenome | isolation source: Crop rotation soil | place: USA: Cullars Rotation, Alabama | collected 2011
AGTTCAGCCCCGCCAGTCATTGTTAGCAGAGCGAAGCAAGAGGGGCGAATTGAGGAATACTTGACTTGTAGTAAACCGGGGTGGGTGGGTTGATTGATGTGACAAACTCTATATCAACTTCTCCAAATACTTCCAAACATTTCCCGCAACTATCTTATGCCCTTCAGGAGTTGGATGAATACCGTCCTGTTGATTCAGTGTGGGTTCGCCACCCACCCCTTCTAAAATAAAAGGAATAAGGGTCATTGTATTTTTCGCTGATAGCTCTTTATAAATATTTCTAAACTCAGTCGTATAAGTTTGTCCCATATTCGGTGGAATCTCCATACCCGCAAAGATCAGTTTTGTGGAAGCGCTCTTTGCTTTTACCTTATCAATAATAGCCTGCAGATTTTTCCTGGTTTCATCAAGTGGAATACCACGCAACCCGTCATTGGCTCCTAATTCAAGGATAAATATATCTACCGGTTGCTTCAGGATCCAATCAATACGTGTCTTTCCACCAGAAGAGGTTTCACCACTAACACCTGCATTGATCACTTCGTAAGCAAGACCCAGCGAATCGATCTTTTTTTGAATAAGCGCCGGGAAAGCCTGCGAAGGACTGACACCATAACCTGCCGTCAGGCTATTGCCAAAAAAAACAATTGTTTTCTTCCTGGCAACAGTGGCACTGTCCTTTGTAGTAGTATTTTGACTTTGATTACCGGCTTCAGTTTTTTTATTGTCGTTGCAAGCCGAAATCAGCAGGATAAGGCAGGTAATAATAATGGATCCTTTCTTCATACTGCAAATATAGAACAACCCACAAGTGCAGGAGCGCAACAGTTGAGGAATCGATACGAAGAAGACATGGATGCAGTGCCATTTACTCATTGAACAGCAGCTCAGCTTTACCGGTTTTTTATTTTCGTATCTTGATAACTGGCTTCCTGTTAATTTATGCCATACGACAAACAAGATATAAGTTTTGATTTACTGCTGGCCAACATCTCAAAGCATGTTTCCCTTGATGCAGATGAAACAGCTTTTTTCACTTCCTTATTAAGAGCAGCATCATTGGCGAACGGGGAGTTTTTGTTGCGTGAAGGAGAGGTATGCAGACATCAGTCATTTGTGATCAAAGGATGTTTGAAAACATATTACCAGGATGAAAATGGGTTTGAACATATCATAGATTTCTCCATCGAAGAATGGTGGGCAGATGACCTGTACAGTTTTTTAACGCAAACCGCATCTAAATCAAATATAAAAGCCATAGAAGACACCCACATTTTGCAAATAGGCAAAACCGACCTGGAGTTGTTGTATAAAAAAATTCCAAAGTTCGAACGATTTTTCCGGGTACTTTTTCAAAACGCTTATATCGCCCAGCGGGAACAAATAAACCAGGCCTTATCGGCTTCAGCCCGGGAAAGATATTTGCTGTTTATAAAGAAGAAACCTTATGCAGAAAAAAGATTCTCTCAAAAAGATATCGCATCCTATTTGGGTGTCACCCCGCAATTTTTAAGTACGCTAAAGAAAAAATTAAGCCGGGTTAATGTAGATTAACTTTCAATCCATATTGTCTCATTTATTTCGCAGTAAATGACCAATATGACAAAGGAGAAATTAATAAACGCTCAAAATGCTTCGCTGCAGCTTTTTAATGCTATTGAAGAGCACGATTTGATCGTTGCGGGAAAATCAGAGGAACAACTGACTGCTGAAGTTTGTGAATTAGCGCTAAAGAAATTTGGGATAGAAAAACACTGGCACAAGAAGATTGTAAGAAGCGGAAGGAATACATTGGCAACTTACCCGGATAATCCGCCGGACAGGATAATAGATAAAGACGATATCCTGTTTATTGATTTCGGCCCCATAGTTAACGGGCACGAAGCTGATATTGGCCGAACCTATGTCCTGGGAAATGATCCCCAAAAGCTGAAGTTGAAAAGGGATGTTGAAAAAGCCTGGTATGAAATACAGGCGTGGTACCAGAAGCAAAAAAGATTAAAGGCATCAGTATTATTTCACCTGGCTGTTGAAAAAGCAGAGCAATTCGGCTGGGAGTTTACGGGACAGATTGCAGGGCATATTGTTGGTAAGTATCCTCATGAACAACCATTGGATCCTGCAAGTTTTGAACTGGACATTCACCTCGAAAATCACAATGATCTATTTTTACCGGATGCAAATGGTGATCCACGTCATTGGATCTTAGAACTGCAGTTTATAGACAAAAAAAATGAGATAGGCGCCTATTTCGAACAATTACTTTGACATGAATATTTCAACAACTGACAAACCTGCTTTACTGCTGATCGATATTCAAAAGGGATTCGACAATATTGAATATTGGGGCGGGCAAAGAAACAACCCGGACGCCGAACAAAATGCAGGTGAACTCTTAAGACTTTGGAGAAACCATCATCTCCCGGTCTTCCATATTCAACATTGTTCATCCAACCCGCATTCCCTGTTACATGAGACAAATGAAGGAAATGATTTTAAGGACATCGTTAAACCAGCAGGCAACGAACCCATCATTAGAAAGAATGTGAATAGTGCTTTTATTGGTACTGATCTGAAAGAGCGGCTTGACAATCTAAAGATCAAAAAACTTGTTATCGTTGGATTAACCACCGACCATTGCGTATCAACCACGACAAGAATGGCGGGCAACCTGGGGTTTGATACCTTTCTTGTTTCTGATGCAACGGCTACTTTCAATAAGAAAGGGTTGGAAGGAGAGGATTTTCCCGCTGAACTCATCCACGCCACTGCGCTGGCAACTTTGAATAACGAGTTTGCGACCATAGTTACCACACCGTTTTTGAAACAGGCTATGGCAGCAACATTTTAATCCATCGGCGGGCAGATCAAATCGCTCTGCGAAATCGGTGCGCTGCGAAACTTGTAGTTTCGCAGCCTTACTCTATCGCCTTTGGCGATTTAATTCTTTTTATGACGAAGCAGGATAGAGTCCGGGTAAAACTGCCGCGTCCTTCTTCAGCCATGCATTCGTAGATTTATTTTCCCGATTTCATTAATCGTTTTCCCGATCTCGTTACTTATGCTGTGAAGGTTGCAGTATGATTGCAGTTTCATAAAACAGGCAATCCTATTCTCATGGCAGGCAAGACTACAGCACACAATTCAATGCGTATCTGGCATCGTTATCTCGGATATTTTTTGGCAGGTATCATGGCCGTATACTCCATCAGCGGTATCGTTCTCATCTTTCGTGATACCGATTTTTTAAAAAGAAATAAGACTGTAGAGCAAAAGCTTGCGCCAAATCTAAATGCAGAAGATCTTGGTAAGGCTTTACGTATGCGTGATCTGAAAATAGAATCGCAGGAGGGAGATCTGGTCTCATTCAAACAGGGTACATACAATAAAACTACCGGCTTAGCGAATTACACTGTTAAAGCATTACCGGTGGTCATGGAAAAACTCACAAGACTGCATAAGGCCAATACCAAACAACCGCTTTATTACCTCAATGTATTTTTCGGTGTCTCCTTATTATTCTTTGTACTCTCCTCGTTTTGGATGTTTTTGCCTAAGACAACTATCTTCCGGAAAGGGTTATACTTTACAATGGCGGGATTGGTGCTTACCCTTGTTCTTTTATTTATCTGATAAGCGTAAAGGAAATCGGGGAGAATATCGCAACTAAAGGACGAGCTATGCGAAACTTGTAGTTTCGCAGTTTTATTCTCTCGCCTTTGGCGACTCTATGCGGTATATCATTCATTAATCCATCGGCGAGCAGATCTCCACTAAAAATCCATCCGGATCCCTGACATAAGAAACAGTTTGGGCCATGCGGTTTCTCAGCAGGTGCTGCTTCGGCAATGGCTCCGCATTTGATCGAATGTTTGTACAATTTTTCTACATCATCGGTTGTAATTCCTATCTCGAAAGCAAGGGGTTTTTGTTTTAAATCGCTTTCTATTATTCCATTCTTCAGATTGGAAGTCGCCTGTTCAATAGATGCAAAGGAAAGAGTAGTGTTTCCTGTATCCAGTTCACCGTATGAATTGCCCGGCGCAATGAATTTACGCTTGAAGCCAAAGGCCGCTTCATAAAATTCTACTGATCTCTTTACATCCTGCACGTAAAGGATCGTGTAAGATAATTTTGTCATTGATTTTTTGTAATGTTAATGTCGCTGGTTACGCAAATATTTGGTTTGTTATCCTCCCACTGTTACTTCATACAAGTTTCCATCCGTCATGATCACATACAGTTTTCCGGCTTCGGCAAACAATATTTTTGTTTTGGCAAACTGAGTGGTGTCCAGGATCTTTTCCGTTTTATCGCTAAGAGAAGTTGCCAATAATACACCTGCTCCGTCTACGGAATAAAATTTATCAGCCAACACGGCAGTAGCGATCGCATTTCTCCATGACTTTGATTTTCCAATTGTCTTCCATTCGCCATTCGCCGTATTGATCTCATAAAAACTACCGTTACTAAAGAGGCTATGCAAACGCATATCTGACCGGATTAAAGTTCCCGGGTTAAAAAATTCAGAGCCCCCGCGTTGTACACGGTTTTTGGGATTCGGCGAGCGGTGATAATAAAAAGCCCCATTCTCGATGGAATAAAGTGAATTTCCGACGACAAAGGCTTTCTCGATCGTTGACCATTCGCCCATCGTTGACACCGTTTTCCAATCACCCGTTACCGGATCAATTTCGCTCATACTGCCATCCGTATCGACAACATAAAGTTTACTGTTGAGACCAAAAAAGGCTTTTACCTTTTTATACGTTGCCTTTCCGATCGTTACATGTCCACCGCTATCAAGGTCCGTTCTATGTATAACGCCGAGGTTATCGATTGAATAAAGTGCTCCTCTCCAGTTGAAATAGGAAGATATGCTCATCAGCAAATTGTTCTTCCCAATTTGCCGCAAGGTTAGAGTTTGAGCTTTTGTTGAAGACGAAATAAGAAAAATGGAGACAAAGACGATAAGCAGACTTTGGCGCATGGTAAATTTTTTTATGAATTTAATTATTTTCGGCAATGATAAACCATCTTCAGTGCCGGACGTGTATCGCACAAATGTATAATAAATGCTATTTTTTTTCCGCCCAATCACTGTTTAAACCGGCTCCCGCTTTGAGGGCTTGAATATTTTTTCCAGCAATTCATAGAGGTCAGGATGTTTTTCTTTCAATAGTTTGGGGCGTTCAAAAAAATATTCGGATACAACCGCAAAAAATTCTGCTTCATTGGTGGCGCCATAAGGGTTGATATCGGAACGATCGTCTGCAATGGCCTGTATTTTCTTTTGCATCAGTTGCAGCCAGGGAGTAATATATTTTTTATCCAATAATAATTCCGGCACGCCGTCAATGGATCCATCGGTTTTATCCAGCAGGTGTACAAACTCATGAATAGCCGTGTTGTCCTTACCGGTTTTATTAATGAATGCCTGTCTCAGTTCGTGTTGTGAAAGGATCATCACATTATTCATCGCACCATGACCTACCATTCCGACTATCGAACGGTTTTCACCTTGCTGCTGAAACTCGTGATCAAATGAATCCGGGTAGAGCAATACTTCATTGAGGTTGCAATATTCCCAATCATGAAAATTAAAAATAGGGATGACAGCACTTGCAGCGATCAGCACCTTGTCAATATCTTCCACGTTTGTCTTTACACCGGTGATTTGTACAGACGATAAAAATTTTTCTACCCGCTGTTCAAATTCTTTTTTATTGCTTTCATCCAGTTGCTGGTAAAAGGGAACTTGTTCTGTAAGTATTCGTTGACTGACATCACTCAACGGCAATGCGATCACTGTCTTTTTTTTCCGATCAAACTAATGGCCAGTAAAACCTGCAATACACCTTCCATTGTATGAAATTAATTTAAAGTTTGCAAGCGCATCCTGGAGGTCAGTATTTATTAAATATTTTGGAATTCGTGCAAAAACAAGTTTTGCTGAATAGGGAACCGAACGATGAATGGAGCGTCGCGACAGACGATGATAGTCCCGACGAAGCTACGCTTATCGGGATGCCGACCGAAGCGTCGGCATAGCAATGCAGCTCGCCTCATAATCTCCACGCTTAATCTTCGTACATTACGTAATCTAAATATTCTCCTATGCCAGCAGTCAACAGAAGATTCTTTTTAAAAACTTCAGGGTTGGGTTTGTTGTTGCCATCGGTGCCGGCTTTTGCAAACAACGATCATAACAATCATCATCCATCTCCGCCCAACGAGCTCCTGGTAAAGTTTATGTATGATGGAGAAGACTTTGAAGGTGCCGCTTATTGGGAGCAGTTGCAGCAGGCAAATGCTAAGAAACCTATCGAAGCCGATTCATACGGCAACGGTGGCGCTGTGCAGGAGCTGGAGAAAAAGTTCGCGGAGATCACGGGTAAAGAAAGAGCCATCTATATGCCTACTGGTACCATGGCTAACCAGTTGGCTATTGCCGTGCTCAGTGGTGAAGCCACCAAAGTGTTTGTGCAGGATACAAGCCATGTGTACCGCGATGAAGCCGATGCCGCTCAATCTGTTTTTAATAAACGACTGATGCCGCTTGCAAAGAATGAAACATTCTTTACCGCCGCCGTGTTGCAACAGGCTATTGAAAATCTTGACCGGGAAGAAGTATTTAAGAGTGGTATTGGTTGTGTGTCCATTGAAAATCCTGTGCGCCGGAGTGATGGACGCATGGTACCGCTGGATGAAATAAAAAAGATCAGTGCCTACTGCCGCAGCACTAACATAAAACTTCATCTTGATGGTGCACGTATTTATATGGCAAGTGCATGGTCGGGTGTATCGGTAAAGGAGTATGCTTCTTTTTTCGACACCATTTATATCTCGCTATACAAATATCTTGGTGCAAGCGGCGGCGCTATACTTTGTGGTGACAAAACAGTGATCGATAAAATGCCGCATTTGATCAAGATACATGGCGGCAATATGTTTGGCAACTGGCTCAATGCGGCGATGGCATTGCACCGCCTGGAGGGAACAGAGGACCGGTTGAAACAGGCGATCAAACGATCTGAAGAAATATTTTCATCATTAAATAAACTACCGGGAGTAAAAGTGGAGGCATTGGATGGTGGTACCAATATTTATTATATGAAGTTGCCCGCCGGTATTGACGGCAAGAAGTTTTCAGAAGAACTGATATCAAAATATTTTATTGCCATCCGTCGCCCGAATACAAATGGCGAACTGAAAATAGCAGTGAACGAAACATTGCTGTACCGTGATGCGAAATATATTGTGGATGCGATGAGGCAAACAATAAAAGTAACAGGCGGATAAATTTTCTGCACCACCAAATGAGGAGTTCATGGGTCTGCGAAACTTGTAGTTTCGCAGTTTTATTATTTCGCCTTTGGCGAACCGTATAATCAATTAAACAATTCCTTTGCATCTGAAATTCTATCTTAGCCCGGCCATTGCTTAAATAGCAGGCCACTATGCTCTATCTCTCTGGTATCATTATCACCTTTTTCCTGGTCATTATACTGATGACCAAAAACGGAAAGACAGCTCCCGACCATGTCCTGTTTGCATGGCTTTGTATCATCGGGTTTCATTTGTTATTGTATTACTGGCAGATCACCGGGGAGATCTACAATCACACTTACCTGCTCGGCATCCAGGTACCAATGCCCCTTTTACATGGCCCGCTGTTATACCTGTACACATTGGGAACTACAAGGCGTAATGGGCTTCCGAAAAGATACTGGCTGCATTTCCTTCCCGTTATTATTGCCTATATAGTCATGTTGGAATTCTTTACACTCACCGGCGCAGAAAAAATAACGGTCTATAAAAACAAGGGTGCAGGTTTTGAGATCCATCAATCAGTTATTCTTTTAGCCTCTATCGTGTCCGGGTTTACTTATGTACTGCTTTCATTTTATGAATTGAGAAAATACCGGAAGAAGATCGATGAGGAATTCTCCAATACAGAAAGGATCAGCCTTAACTGGCTACGCTACCTTGTCTCCGGTATCCTTGTTATATGGGCCGTAATACTATTGAATGGAGATGACCCGTTGATCTTTGGAGCCGTGGTTGTATTTGTTTTCCTGCTTGGCTATTTCGGCATCAGGCATACGGGCATCTTCACTTATCGCCAGGTGATGGAAAAAGATCCGGGAATTGTTTCGAAGAAAATAGCAACAGAAGTCATTGCTACCAGTGAGGTAAATGGACCCAAAGAATTATCAAAGCCGGATCACCTTGAAAATACAATTACCTCCCTGGCGCCTGGTTCAATTGATGAAACGGTTTCGGTAAAGGATCATACATTGGCGGGCCAACCATCGATAAAAAACAAGTACGAGAAATCAAGCTTGCAAAAAGAAGTGGCTGATAAAATTCATCATGACCTTAAACAATTAATGCAAACGGAAAAGATCTTCAAGAAAGAAGAACTCTCACTTGACCAGTTGGCCGACATGCTTGATGTTCATCCTAATCACCTTTCGCAGGTTATCAATACCTATGAGAATAAAAGTTTTTATGACTATGTCAATACGCTGCGCATTGAAGAATTCAAGTCCCTGGTGCTGTTGCCGGAAAATGGCCGTTATACTTTACTTTCATTAGCCTTTGAGTGTGGTTTTAATTCCAAAACATCCTTCAATCGCAATTTTAAAAAAATAACCAATCTTTCACCCTCTGCATATTTAAAAGAAATAAATATTCAGCTGGTCACTGAGTAAACGGTATGACAAAATGTTTCGGTCATTGTGTCAAATGATCAGCAATGAACTCCACTGCCAGGATGTTAAAATAGTTGTTAAGGCCACGCATTTCATACCTCCTAATTCACCGCTCATCCCTTGTTGTTATTAACTGCAGGTGCCACCCTATCCGTTGGGGCGACTGCTGACGTGGCTGCCCGCATTTTTGCCATCAAATTTTTTTTATGAAAAGTAAAGTCATTAACCTTATCGCTGTCCTTTTTTTGATGGCCAGTTTCTCTAACTGCAAAAAAGAGCTGAATCCAAATGACCCCGGTGCTCTTGTTCCTAAAACGGTTGAGCTGGACCCAACCCTTCCTTCCATTTCGGTAAACGGCACACAACTGCATAGCGAAGCTTTTGGCAACCCGGCCGATCCGATGGTTGTATTCCTGCATGGAGGTCCTGGTTCCGATTACCGCAATGGCATGAACGTAAAAAATCTAATCCACAACCATTACTATGTTGTGTTTTATGATCAGCGGGGTTCGGGTTTATCCAAACGTCACCCAAAAGACAGTTATTCGATTCAGATAATGCTGGATGATCTTACGGCTGTCATCCAGCATTACCGCAGTTCGCCAACACAAAAAGTTTTTTTGTTCGGTCACTCATGGGGCGCCATGCTTGCTGCTGCTTATATCAATAAATATCCGGCAGCCATTGCCGGAGTTGTTTTGGCTGAACCCGGTGGTTTGAACCGTGCACTGCTTGACCAGTATTCTGAAAAAAGCCGCCCATTGAAATTGTTTGATGAGGTAACAAATGATGCATTGTATCCAGACCAGTTTCTAAATGGTAAAGAGAGTGATCATGCAATATTGGACTACAAGATCGCTTTGCAGTATCCCTATACGTATGCACAGAATAATGAAGAGGGCATCGAAGGGCCTTCCCCTTTTTGGCGCAATGGCGCAGCTGTGTTGAAAAAACTTTTTGAGATCGCCGACAGCGATGGTTTTGATTTTACAACCAACCTTCACCTGTTCGCTAAAAAAGTTTTGTTTTTATATAGCGAGAACAATCGTGCCTATGGCCAGGCCTTTGCCCAAAGCAATGCTGCCTTCTTTTCTACTCCACAAGTCTCCAAAGTAAATGGTACTGGTCATGAAATGATCTATTTCAAATGGGACAATGTATATGCATTGGCATTGCCTTACCTGGAATCATTACGATAATTATTTAAACTAAACAACCGATCAAAAAACTAAGATCATGAAACGAATAAAATATATTTTACTTACAGGGATCGTCGTCGTCGCAATGAATACTTCATTGGCCCAAACCGTAAATTGGAAAACATTGCAGCCATCCCAGAAACATATTGTGAACCTGAATGTGGGTTTTGACAATGCTACCAACATCGGCATTGGTTATGGCTATCACTTCAACACTAAACTACCATTGATTGCAAATATTGAATACTCCATGCCTTTTGGAGACAAGCTCAAGGATGATTTCAAAACAAAGATCGGTGGCCAATTGAACTTGTTAAAAGCCGGTAATTTTTATACGGCTGTTAAAGCCTATGGCGTCATACGCCGCTTTCAAAACGATATGGTAAGGATGATGAACTTCGGCAGCGAGTTTTCAGCTACGGCTGGGATTTATAAAAACAAATGGTTTATGGCTGCAGAAGCAGGTTTTGATAAAGCTATCACCACGCATATTAAACACAGCGACCTGGCCAGGGAATATAATCCGGGGCTTGAAACGGGTTGGTATATTCCAACCGGGGGCAATTTCTTATACGGATTGCAGGGTGGTTATTCATTTAAACGAAATGATGTGTTTGTAAAACTGGGCAAAACTATCCAGCAGGATTTTAAGACCACATCCACGCTGCCCTGGTATTTTCAGTTGGGATGGAACCTGAAATGGTAAAGCATCCTTACAGCCCGCTAAAATGAAAGCCAAGATGGTCACAATAAAAAAAAAGATGAAGCCCTCACTTCATCTTTTTTATTTCGGCAAAAATATTTTATCAATACCTCTTTGCAATGGTGAACAAGAACCGCTGAGGTTCTCCCATTACACCACCCGCTTCTCTTCTTTTCTTCAGGGCATCTGATTTGTAATAGGCGAAGGCCTTAGCAGTATCCATAACCGCCGTCACCAGCGATACTTTTTTATTATCATCTGCATCATGACCGATCACACGGTCAGCGATACCATTATCTGTTCTTTCCTGCTTGCCATCCATGAAACTCTTTGTCCAGGCATCCCAATCTTTAACGGTAAAAGTGGTCCTTGACCGTAAGATGCCGGGTGCAAGCATGCCTGTATCCTGCCAGGTAGATGTATTAAATACAATTGTCGGCGCACCTACTACGCCACTTTTTTGCATCGCTGCCTTCAGTGACGGATCTTTGGCAAATGCTTTTGCTTTGGCCAGGTCATCCACTTTCAGCACGACCATTAGCATGTTGGTATCTTTAAGACCGCGGGCCACTACATAGTTATGTATTCCATTGGCCAGTTTCATAGAATCATGGGCTTCATATGCGGCCAACCATTTTGCAAAGCTGCCACCAATCTTGTGTGTTACGACCATCATAGTCTCGGGAGTAGTTACTATGGTGCTTTTTGGTGTTTCCGGTTCAGTTGTTTTAGTGGTAGTGCTGGTGTTACCACTAGTATCCTTGTCAGTTTTTTCTGCGCTTTCATCTCCACCGCAGGAGGAGAAAAAGAATACCGTGGCTGCGCATAGTAGCACGACGGTAAAATTGGACCGTTTCATTGATTTTTGGTTTTAATAATTAATAAATAAGGGCGGGAAAGAATTTTACAAAGAATAAAGCGGGAATAAATGTAAACTATTTAAGTTGTCTGCCGAATTCTTATTTGCAATGGACAGAAAAGAAAACGCCGGGTGACCAAGTGCGTTGGTCCAATACACTTACTACCAGCATTGAGATAATTTCCCTTGCTGATCATATAAAATGTTCGGGGATATCGTTGCACCATCGTGTTAGTGGCGAACCTTACGGATTGCTTCGCCCAACAGGTCAACCACCTCCTGTTGAATAACACCTATCTGTTCTATTTCATCTCCGGCTCTCCAATGTTCTCCTTCCCTGAGCAGGGTGAGCCGCTGCGTGCCCTTGCCCGACTGGAGAAGCACATCGTAAGTTCCTACGAGCAATCCCTCCCAGGAAATGGTTTCAGCAAGGGCTGCTTTGTAAAAAACGTTGTTGTGAGTAAAAGTAGTGGTAAAGACCAGGTGGTCCGTTGTATCTGGCCTGCCAGCGACGAGTTGGAAGTCCATAGCGTTTCGTTTAGAACGGCAAGGTAGAGAAAACTCCTGTTCAACAAGCTTTCAATGTATAAACGGGTTGGTTTTTATTTCATGGGTAGATAAAACGGCATGTTGATCTATCGCAGCTCATCCAAAATACGTGCAGCGTTCGGCTTATGTATTTTTATCTTTCTTCTTATCTGCCTCTTTTTTTGATTCATCATTGTTTTCTTCCGTTTCTTCTTTTATGTTTTGCATAACCGAAGATATGGGTCCCTCCATGTGATCCTGCGGATCTGTTTTATGCAATGTTTCAGGATCGGGTTTCAGGGCCGGTTTTGTCTTATCTTTCTTATCCGCGTTCTTATCCATAATAAAATTTAGTATTGAACATCAAATAACAGGCCGCTATTGATGCACTCTTTACGCAGCTGTACCAGATAAGTTATATTTGGGTAATACTATATCTCATGGGCAATCTTTTCCTTCTCTTTACCATCCTTGCCGAAACGGCTGCTGTTATTTTTATGAAATTATCGGAAGGGTTTCACAACAAAGTTTATACGATAATAGCTGTCGTGGCCTATGGCTTAAGCTTTGTTTTCCTCACACTCACACTTAAATATTTGCCCGCCGGGATCGCCAATGGTATCTGGGCTGCAGCCAGCACGGTATTAATAGCCATACTCGGCATCTTCATCTTTAAAGAAAAGCTCAATACGGTGCAAACAGTATCGCTGCTATTGATAGTTGCAGGATTGGTGGGATTGAATTGGAAGGGATGATTAAAAACATATGTCCTCCTAAAAAGGGTATCATAAAAGTTATTAAACAATGACGCTACGGCGCAACGTTGAAAATCATTCGATGTTGGTTGCGCCATAGCGTCGTGATAACAATAGACTATTTAATATTCTTTTCAATCTTGTCCAAAGACTCGTTCCATCCCTTTATACAATCATCATACATCTCGTCGGGGATACCTGCATGTTTGAGTTTTAGTTTTGTAGCACCATCTGCTTCTTCCAGGTAAATAGTGATCAAACACTCTTTTGGCCATTTACCCGGCATGCCAAGCGACGATGCATCCACAATATTTCCATCTGCATCGGAAAAGCTATCGGTGATAACCAGTTTCCGTTCCGGAACAAATTCCTTTACTACACCTGTTGACCAATAATCTTTTCCATCGGGACCACGCATGCAATTAAGATATTTACCTCCAACTCTTGCTTCCATTTCACTGGAAGGACAGCTAAACCCATTGGGGCCCCACCATTTTTTAAAGTATTCAGGTTCTGTAAATGCCTGCCATACTTTACCGACGGGCAAATCAACAACCCGGTTAATTATTATTTCGTTTTGTAATCCAGCGTCCGGCTGTTTTACAACCTGTCTTGTTTGTGTTTTTGTTTCCATTTGATCTTATTTTAATGAATAAAATAGAGCACATGAAATTCCCCCAAATAACATGCCTTCGTGCCAAAATGTGCGTAATGAAATGCTTTCTCTGTGACGTTTATAGAAAGAGCACAGTGGGACTGATCAATGAAAAAATCTATTTGGTTTCGTCTAATGCAAGCTTTAATATATTCCCTTTACTGCTCCGCCCTTCATTGGAAACATATAACTGGGCCGACGGTGTGAAAGTAATTCCTTCGGGCTGTGGAAAATCTGCTGCGTCTAAATCATATAATCTCTTATTAATTCCATCAGCACCCAGCACAAGCATTCTTGAAGCCGGACCATCAAGAATATAAATATCACCGGTTACAGGATGAACATCCAGACCCGAAGGCTGAATTTTATTTTTTCCTTTTACATTATTCCAGATTTTATCTTCCATGTCTATTCTGTGTACAGGTGCATCGTTCATCTTCTTTGTCGAAAGATTGAATGCATAAATACCCTTATACCTGTTATTGTTATCGTCTTTACCTTTTATAGCTATTAATAACCGGTTATTCTTTTCATCATGACAAAGCCCCTCTACATTATTTTTCGCTGTTAAACCCGTGATATGTTCTGCTACGGTAGGCTTACCATTGTCATAATCCTGCACTTCAAATAATTTTCCATCCGACCGGATGATCCATGCAGTTGATCCCACCACCGATATGCCTTCGTAATCGCCGCTATTGCCAAACTTTATTTCTTTATTTAATTTACCGGTAGTGGTATTAAAAATAAAAATTGTTCCCAGTTCATCCTGCACGCAGGCAAGGTAATTTTCATCAACGGTGGCAAGACCTGATATCTCTGTAAGGTGAGACGGCATCTCCCATTTTTGCGTAATAGAAATTCCGGGATCAGCTTCCTGCAGGTTGCTCCTGTCATTCTTATCTTTTTTCTTATCATCATTGGCATTCTTTTTATCGTGCTTTTCCGTTGTATCATTTTTACTGGATGATTTACCTGCGACCATTGCTTGGAGATCATTCCAGAATATAATTGCCAGTACGAATAAAAGCCCGAGCACAATAAAAATGATCGTGTCGGATCTTGTAACCAATTTGTCGGATTTTGTATTCATATGATGTAGTTTTTGTATGCAAAATGGTGCAACATTAATGCCATTAGGTATGAAACAGCGGGCCCAGTTTTATTCTTTTGCGTGTAAGGGATTAATAAATTTCCAGACTGAAACATACGCAACTTAAAATACCCGGGGTGTATCCTCGTGGCTCTGCGAAACTTGCAGTTTCGCAGTTCTATTTTTTCGCTTGCAGCGAATTCGCAAATTTCTTCTATTGAAACATACTCAGTTTGAAATAGCCCAGGTGTATCTCATCTTCTTTCAATGAATCAGCAGGTGTAACCAATAAACCATATGTTTCTTTTATACAGCGGGGAAGAATATCCACTATTTCATAAACATCATCCACATCTACACCATACTTATCATCGATATGTGAAGTGGCGCCTTTAAAGCCGGTATGACGGAAAAAAGCGGTTTGTTTAGCCCTTTTTATTGCTTCTGCTTTATCAACCGCAGCGATCAGCATCTTATAATGAAACTCTTCAAACTCATGTTGCTTGTATCCCCCGAGGTTAATAAAGAATAATTTGACAGCATTGCCTTGCTTGCCGGGATCATTGACAATAACCTGGACACGATAACCATTTACACAGGTCACCTCACGCCATGCATCAAAATGCAATTTATTCTCACCGGGCCAGAATGCTTTTACATCGGGTACCAGCTCATTGATCGTTTCACCAATGCCAAAGAAAACATCATGCTGCTCGATATTACGTTCTGGCGGGGTGCAGCCGATCAACAACATAAAAAGTTTAGGCATGGGGATACTTTTTTTTGAAGTTAATTAAGGCAATTGATATACCGCAAACTTTTAACATGAGATCATAAAATCCCGGCAGCAAATTTGAAATAAAATGAGAAAATGATCTTGTGAAATGAACAGACGAACACCTTCTCTTGTTTTTTGTATACTGATGGACCTGATCGGCTATGCTTCTTATGGTCTTCCGCTTATCGGAGAATTAGTTGATTTTATCTGGGCACCGATCTCAGCGATTGTTTTTCTCATCACGTTTGGAGGATGGAAAGGAGCATTGGGCGGTTTCGGTAATTTCATCGAAGAGCTATTACCCGGCACCGATTTTATTCCAAGCTTTACCATCATGTGGTTCATCCAGCAAAGTGGGCAGGACAGGAGACCAACACGAGCCGGGTATTCTAAATAGGTTTTAACCTTTGCGGACAAACGTTTTATCAATACTGATTTGCACCCACAGTCCTATCCGGACTTTTTGGGTTTTAGTTTGCGCTGCCTTCTTGCTGAACCATTTCAACAGAAGGAACCGTCACTTCACCAACACTGTTGAACTTTAGTGTTATTAAATCAGAGAAAGCCTTCTTGTTTATAGAACCATCATCGTTTATATATTTTTCAGGATTGGTCCTTATTTGAGCTGCTGTCCCTTCCAGCGCCTTGATCCCGGGTGATTTGGTTTTATAGGAAGCGGCAAATTTGTCCAGTAGCTTGTCGATAGTTGTATTACCGGTGTGGTCTGTACTATCCCAAATACCATTAATTGTTTTAAGAGACTGTTGAACTGTAATCTTTGTAACACCCCTGTACTTAACCTGGCATCAAACACTGCCGGCAGTGAAAAGTAAAACAGCAAGGGAAACGAGATATTTCATAAAAAATATTTTTAAAGTTAATGCGTATAACCTGGGCAGGTCAAGCAGATTGGTACTTCTAAATTAAAGACCCTGCTCCAAACCGGGCTGCCCGTCAACTGGTAAAGTTTCCATCACAGGCGATTGTGTCACCATTCCAAAATCAAATTGCATATCATTGAGCTTGCGGTACAGACCATTATGCTGCATGAGTTGTGCATGGGTGCCCGATTCACTTACAATTCCTTTATCGATCAATACAATTTTATCTGCATTGCGGATGGTTGAAAGCCGGTGTGCAATGACAAAAGAAGTTCGTCCTTTCATCAAATTATCCAATGCCTCCTGTACCAATTGCTCACTCTCGCTGTCCAGTGAAGACGTGGCTTCATCCAAAATTAAAATGGCGGGATCTTTTAAAATAGCCCGGGCAATGGCAATGCGTTGACGTTGTCCACCACTTAATTTAATTCCTCTTTCGCCCACGATCGTTTCATATTGCTCAGGAAAATTTTTTACAAACTCATGGGCATTGGCATTTTTTGTAGCTGTCATGATCTCTTCATCGGTTGCATTGGGTTTACCGTAGGCAATATTTTCTTTAATGGTACCGCCAAACAGAATAACCTCCTGCGGTACAAAGGCCATTTGTCTTCGTAATTGAGATAAAGGAAACTCACGTGCAGGCCGTTCATCAAAATATACCGTGCCGCTGTCGGGTTCATAAAAATGTAACAGCAATGACGCGATAGTGGATTTGCCGGCACCGCTTGGCCCTACAATAGCTATCTGCTCTCCATCCTTTGCAGTGAGTGAAAGATCTTTCAATACCTGTATGTCTTTGCGGCTGGGATAACTGAACGCTACATGATCAAACCTGACATTGCCTTTTAATATATGTTGCGGTTCCACGTCTATTTCTTTCAATTCTACATTTTCACCTTCGCTGCGCAAAATTTCTCTTACACTTTGTGTAGCGCCTAATGTTTTTTGTAGTTGAGAAAACATATCGGCAAAACCAGCAAACGTACCGCCTACAAAACCGGAGAAGATCACAAATGTAACGAGTACACCGATCGTCATTCCGCCTTCACCAGTCTGGATCATGCGGCCACCATACCACACTACAAATGCCAATGTGCCAAACAAACTAAAGATCATGAATGCAACAAATGCGCCGCGGTAACGTGCATTGCTGATAGCGAGGGATACGACGGCTTTCAGGCTTTTTACATAACGGGATATCTCATAGAATTCACTTGTAAACGCTTTTACGATAGATATACCATGAAAAGTTTCCTGTACAATGGTGCCGCTGTCGGCCAATTGGTCCTGCGTTTTACGTGACATCTTGCGTATACGTTTTCCAAATATCACGGCACCAACCGCAAGCAATGGAACTACCGACAACATGATCAGCGCCAGCTTGGTGCTGATCAGGAAAATAAAAAACAAACCAATGATCAATGTAAAAATGCCACGTAAAAATTCTGCAAGGGTAAAAGATATCGCATCCTGTATCTGCGACAAGTCAGAAGAAATGCGATTGCTCAGTTCACCTACTCTTCTTTCTGAAAAAAAACTCATCGGCATCGTGAGTAATTTGCTATAAACATCTTTGCGTATATCCGCTACTGATTTTTCGCCGACAGCTGTAAGCAAGTAAACCCTCATGAATGAAAAAAAAGTTTGAACAGTCAGTTGACAAAAGATAAGCAGCAGTGTTGTATTTAAACTCCAGTGGATATTCTTTAAACCAAAACCGAACCGGGAAGCCGTATCTGCACCGGGCAATGCTGCACCAGGCGAGGCCGCGTCAATCATCTTTCCCAGGAACAACGGAAACAAGGCGGTGGTGAAAGCCGAAAGTGCAATAAAAACCAAACCCAATATAAACTTGCCGCGATAAGGTTTCAGGTATTTGAAAAGAACAAGTGCCTGCCGCATGTTTTCACGGGAGATCCTGGCTTTGGGTGTTTTGCCTTCCAGCGATGAACTGAGATGACGGGTTGCGGTTGCCATGTAAAAAATTCAAAAATTAGCGTTGAAAAAGAACTGCAAGTTAGTTATTATGTTTTGTCAGGCGATAGCTTGTCATAATTGCTTCGGTAAACCGGCTGAATAAAGGCGTGAAAGGATCACATAGACCGCGAATAGCGTAGTAAGGAAACGGCAACATAGTCATGCTCTTCCATGTCGTTCCGGCTTGACCCGGCATCTTTTTCTATAATTGTGCAACGACAAGGAGCGAAAAGAAATTATATTTATAAACTAATTGTTATAAGATGTTCAAATCAATTTCGTCAAAGGTTTTTATTGCTATCTGCTTATTGCAGATTGTTTCGATTGCCGGTTTTAGCCAAACAGAAAAAGCGGAAGCAGCCATTCGGGATATCATGCAGCAACACGAAGCAGTAGGTATTTCAGTTGCCGTTGTTAAAAACAATAAGATCATCTACACTCATTCTTTCGGAATGAAGGATGTGGAAGCCAATCAGCCATTGACAGACAATTGCCTTTTCAGGATCGCATCGATATCAAAATCTTTTTCTGCAACCTCAATCATGCAATTGGTGGCTGCGAAGGAATTATCATTGAATGATGATATGAGTGACCTGGTCGGCTTTAAAATTCGTAACCCAAAATATCCCGAAACGACTATTACATTGGAAATGGTCATGTCGCACCGGTCCAGCATCAACGACAGCCAGGGTTATTTTACCCTTGATGCGATAAACCCCGATAAGAATCCTGACTGGACAAAATGTTATAATGAGTATGAGCCCGGAACTGACTACCAGTATTGCAATCTGAATTATAATATGGTCGGAACGATCATTGAAAAAAAATCGGGCGAACGGTTTGATCAGTATGTCAAACATCATATTCTTGATCGCCTCGGACTCTACGGCGGTTATTGTGTGGATTCATTGGATAATTCGCGTTTTGCCACGATCTATGAATATGATGATTCATTAAAAAAGCTGGTGCCTTCTCCCGGTGCGTATAACCCACGGCGTGCAGAAATTGCCAGCTACGTGATGGGATACAGCACACCCATTTTTTCTCCAACGGGTGGTATGAAGATCTCCGCCACAGATCTTGCAAAGTATATGATGATGCATATGAACTATGGTAAGTCTAAGGGGGAAAGGATCATCAAAAAGAAAAATTCGAAAAGGATGCAGACAAAACTTTCCGATAAAGAGGGATATGGCTTAGCCATCATGACAACCGATAAACTAATTGCCGGAAGAACATTGAAAGGTCATACCGGTTCGGCATATGGTCTTTACAGCGCTATGTTTTTCGATCCTAAAGAAAAATTTGGCATCGTCGTTATCACCAATGGCTGCAAGCCTGGTTATACCGATGGTTTCAACACGGTGATCAGAAAAACCGTTAATTGTTTGTACGAAAATTTTATTTCTCCTGCTCCATGACCCATCGATAAAAAAATATAAGCTCTTTTTCCACCTCATAGCGGTACGCCATTTGTATTACTATAGAAAAAGACGAAATGAAAACAATAGTATTAGCGATTGTGGCGCTGGTTGGGTCATTTGTGTGGAATTCATGCACCAGTGCACCAAAAAGTGATGAAGCAAAAACCACGGATGCCAAAGAAGTAGAAAAGAAAGATAAGATCGGTGAAACCTGGAAACTCAATACTTCAGAGAGTAATGTCGAATGGGTAGGTACTAAAGTTACCGGGTATCATACAGGAAACGTACCGTTGAAGAGCGGTGAGATATATGTAAATAACGGGGAAGTAGTGGGCGGAAGGTTTATTATGGATGTTGCCAATATGCAGGTCTCGGGCCCCAAAGGCTCGGATGCCGCCAGTAATAATAAATTATTAACCCATTTAAAGTCAGCAGATTTTTTTGATGTAGAAAAAAATCCTGAAGGTGTTTTTGAACTCACCGATATTAAGCCGTATACAGGAGGTGCAATAAAAGATACAACCGATTCACGTCAGGAAGAAATAAGTAAGTATAAAGTAACAGATCCTACGCATACAGTGAGTGGCAACCTTACGCTAAAAGGAATAACAAAAAACATAGAATTTCCTGCACGCATCACCGTTTCAGGCAATACAGCAGAAGCCGTTGCAAAATTCAATATCGATCGCAACGATTGGAACATCGTTTATAAGGGTAAACCGGATGATCTTATCAGGGATGCGATTCATTTGGGTATTTCGATCAAGGCGACGAAATAACCGATCGATCATTAAAGAATTTTCCAGCGCCTCGTTTTCGTCTAACTTAGTTCCTTAACTCCTTTGAACAGGGCAAACGAAAACGTTAGCGCCTTCTTGAGTTACTGGTAACAGGCAGCAACCTCTACCTCTCTATGCACTTCGAATAACAGGGTGTTCTGACGCCGATTCGTAGAATGAATCTGCGATCACAATGAATGTATATATCGAATCGGCTTGACTTTTTTGCTTACTTTTTTTGTCAAGAAAAAAAAAGTAAGACAGAAGGCTACCTTGCAGGAAACGCTTTTCAACTAAACCCTTCTACTAATTCTAGTTGAGTGGCACCAGTTTAGATACCCGCCACATGCCTGGAAATAATATCCTGTACTTTTTGTTTCAATTCATCAGGGCAATTGGTATTAAAAAGCACATGCAAAGGATCGCTGCCAAAATGGTAACACTGACTGGGTTTTAAATGAACTCCATCTGCCTTCACCATTTCATGATCAAGTTCTGATAGTTCAGCTTTTATTCTTTCAATACCAAACTTGTTTATTTTGTGAGGATATTCAACTCTGTCTTTTTGCATACATCTGTTTAATACTGTTTTGCATAAAATATGCCATGCTGATAAAATGACCGGCGATACAGGCATATTCACTGCTTATATATCCAAAAAAGGTATGGCAAAGGCAATAAGAAAAAAATCGGCAGCAAAAAAAACCGTAACGAAAAAAGGAACTCTCGGAAAAAATAAGTGGGGCGTTAAAAATTCGCTGGTAAATAATATCAACGCAAGAAAGAAGAAAGGAAAATCGAGAAGCAAGAAGAACTCAACTGTGTCTAAAAAGGCATATAGGAAAATGGAAGATCATTGGGGGAAATAAAACCTTTTCTTTCTCAGATAATAACTATGGTTTCTTCCTGGCGTTTGGTGACGTATATTTTTTTACCTCAGGCGCCACTTTAGTTCCCAGCAATTCCATTGCGTGCAATATTTTATCATGCGGCATGGCACCCAAACTCATTTGTGCAAGGAAACGGCTGTGGCCAAACAATTCATGTTCATATAAAATTTTATCGATCACCTGTTGCGGGCTTCCAACTAATAACGCTCCTTTGGGTTCGGTTGACAGATCAAAATCATTTCTTGTTCCCGGTTGCCATCCTCTTTCTTTCCCGATCCTCGTCATTACATCAGAATAGGGCGGATAAAATTCATCTCTTGCCTGTTGTGCCGTATCAGCAACATACGTATGCGAATTGATGCTGAGTTGAATTTTACTTACATCATGACCTGATTTTGCATACACATCCCGATACAATTTTGCGTAAGGTGCAAATCGTGCCGGTAATCCTCCAATGATCGCAAGTGCCATCGGTAATCCATGTTCTGCTGCACGAACGACCGATTCGGGTGTACCACCTACGCCCACCCATACTGGTAACTGTTTTTGAAAAGGTCTTGGATATACCCCCCGTTTATTTATTGTTTGCGTCAGCTTTCCTTTCCAATCCACGATCTCACCTTTGTTCAGCTGCAAAAGCATTTCTAATTTTTCAGAAAAAAGTTCATCATAATCATTGAGATCATAACCAAACAAAGGAAAGGATTCAATAAATGATCCGCGGCCTACCATGATCTCTGCACGTCCGTCGGATAAAAGATCCACTTCAGCAAATTGCTGGAATACCCGAACAGGATCATCAGAGCTTAATACCGTAACGGCGCTGGATAATTTAATGTTCTTTGTTTTTACAGCAGCGGCTCCCAATACAACGGCAGGTGAGGAGATTAGATAATCAGGACGATGATGTTCACCGATCGCAAACACATCAAGACCCAACTGGTCAGCGAGCTCAATTTCTTCCAGCAGGTTCATGATCCTTTGATGAGGAGAGATAGTTTGTTTGGTGGCAGGATGTGTGCCTACATCTGCAAAAGTATAAATGCCAATTTCCATAAAGGGCAAAGTTAATTGATGATCGCTACGATTGAGTAGTGATCATCAATTATTCAAAAGTCAGTGCATGTATGAATTAAAACTAAGGAGGAGTATTCTTTTTTCGTGTGGCACTACATTACCTGTTTTCTTTCGCCTTTTGCAAAGCATTCGCATCACTTATCGCTTTGATGAGCGTTACAAGGATAATCGCTTTAACAATAGCGCCGCTAAAAAGGGCTTTCATTGCGCCTTCTGTTCCATCGGCCATTCCATTTAACACTACTGATAAAATAATAAACAATATAAAAACGATGAGCCCGGTAACTACTGCCGTATGAGGTTTCTTTTTTGTCCACAGGGCAAGGCCAATAAATATGCCCGCTTCCACTAAGGCAATACCAAAGATAATAGCATCAAAACCTACTCCCGATCGCCACATCGCGATCATTTCTCCAAGGAAAACCAACCCTGCCGTCCAGAATAAAGCATTTCTTGCTTTCCTAACGGCGGTTTCATAGCCCTGCATCTCTATTTGTTTTAATTCATCAGCATAGTCCGCTATCGGGCTTTCCTGCTTGTTGATGTCTTCATTACTCATAGAATAAATTTCAGGTAAAATAAAAAAAACGAGGCAAAAAGCCTCGTTTTCATTCATTAATTTATTTATTAAAACCCTCGGGGCGGCACTTCCAGCTTCAGGTCCCTTTTCAGCATTTCATCCCTGTTGGCCATTTCCCATGCTGTATAAAAAACAAGTTGTGCTCTTTTTGCCATCAGGTTATAATTGATCTTGTCAGGTGTATCGGTAGGCCGGTGATAATCGCCCCCCAACATTCCATCATAATAGAAAATGATCGGCACGCCCTTTTGTGCAAAATTGTAATGATCGCTTCTGAAATAAATTCTTTGCCTGTCATTGGGGTCATTGAATTTATAATCCAACTCCATTTTTGCATATTTTTTATTAATGCCTTCACTGATCACCTTCAGGTCAGTACTTATTTTATCATCACCCACTACATAAATATAATTAGATGAATCGCCCTGGTGACGACTGGTATCTACACGTCCGATCATATCGATATTGAGATCAACTGTTGTTTTATCCAAAGGAAATATCGGGTGATTGGAATAATACGCCGAACCCCACAATCCTTTTTCTTCACCACTCACGGTCATAAATACCATTGTTCTTCTTGGACCCTTGCCTGCCTGTTTAGCTTTTACAAATGCTTCGGCAATTTCTAAAACACCCACTGTACCCGAACCATCATCATCAGCGCCGTAATAAATAACAGTATCACGTTTACCCAGGTGATCATAGTGACCGGTTATAAAAACATATTCATCTTTCAGATCAGAACCTTCCAATACACCCAGCACATTACTGCTTTGAAGAGTAGTAGTTGTTTTATTAAAGCTCAAAGCAAGATCAGCGCTATAGGTTTTTGGCGGTATGTCGCCGGTTTTTGCCTTGGTATAATCTTCACCCATGATTGCCTGCGCAACTTTTTCAGAGACCTGGAATTGATTGGGACGAACCACCCGCTGGAATGCATTTACATACATATTCCCTTTGGGATTTGTTTTAACTGACCGGGGAAAGTTGGACCCGATGACCAATACAGCTACCGCACCATTTTTTTGCGCAGCATCTATCCTTGCAAACTGGTTATTAAAACCACGTCCCTGTCCCTGCTGTTGTTGTGCTGCCAGCATCAATACCGCTTTGCCACGAACATCCAGTCCTTTATAATCATCATGCATTGAATCAACAACGCCATTACCAACAAAAACAATTTCGGAAAAACGATAGGTGGAGGTACTGCTTTGCCCGATATTCAAAGAAAAATCTTTGTCCAGTTCAAACATCTTTCCATTTACTTCAATGGATGTATTGATCAATGAATCCTGGTAAACACCATAATGCTGCTGGTAGCTTCCATTGTTACCCGGAGTTAATCCCATTGATTGAAACTGGCTTTCGATATAGGCAGCCGCCTTCTTTTGTCCAGGTGTAGCGGTTTCTCTTCCTTCCATTTCTTTGGAAGCGACAATATAAAGATGCTTCTTCATATCATCCGTGGTGATCGTCTTTGCAAAGGTGGAAGGATCTGTCTTTTTTTTCTGTCCGGCAGCGATCATGGCCGGCAACAGGAGAATGACAACGAATAGTTTTTTCATGTGCATGTGGTTTAAAAAATATGTCCTGCCCTCTTGCGGGACAAGCCCAAACTTAATGGAAAAAAAGTTTGGGCATACAATGAATTGATGAATGGTTGATGTGTCGTGCGGATCAGGCGCAGGCAATTTTATCTACTCTTCTTGCGTGCCGGCCGCCTTCAAATGCAGTATTCATAAAAATATTCACCATTTTTTCTGCGTCGCCTTCTCTTACAAATCGGGCAGGGATGCAGATCACATTGGCATTATTGTGTTCGCGGGCCAGTTTGGCGAGTTCTTCACCCCAACACACTGCTGCACGGATACCCTGGTGTTTATTGGCGGTGATCGCTACACCATTGGCGCTGCCGCAGATCAATATGCCGAAAGAGGCTTCACCATTCTCAACCGATTTGGATACGGGGTGAGCAAAGTCTGCGTAGTCCACCGATTCGGTTGAATGAGTGCCAAAATCCGTAAATGGCAACCCTTTGCCTTCCAAAAAAGAGATGAGGTCTTCTTTATAGTCAAAGCCCGCATGATCGCTGCCGATAGCAATAGGCTTCTTGACGTTAAATGGTGAATTCATAAAAATAATTTTAGATTTCAACGTTCAGAATAAAACATATTGTAAAGGTAGTAAACTCTGAATTGATAGCTCCTGGCTGCTAACTGCTGATTGCTGACTGCCAATTGCTGACTGTTCTCAACTCCATTCCTTCATTTCTCTTTCCTGTCTTTTGTTAATCCGTGAAGCGATGATAATACTGGCTTCAAATAAAAGATAAAGCGGGATAGTGACGATGGTAAGGCTGAAAGGATCTGTAGAAGGTGTAATAATGGCAGCTGCAATTAAGATGATAACAAAAGCATGACGCCGGTATTTTCTTAAAAACCTGGCAGTAACAATACCAATTCTTGCCAGCACCGATACTAATAAGGGCATTTGAAAAAGCACACCGATGCCAACAGTAGTATACACCAGGTTTTCTAAATAATCGGAGAAGGTTGGCATTATTTCAATCTGCGGGCTCAATTTATAATTGAAATAAAAATTAACCATGAAAGGGGTCAGAATAAAATATCCAAAGCCAACACCCAGGAAGAAAAGCAACGAAACCCAGAAAATAACTCCACGGGTTTTTTTTAATTCTTTTGCTGACAACGCGGGCCTCACAAACCGCCAGAACTCCCAGAATATATAAGGAAAGGAAATAATAAATCCGCCGATGAAGGCTAGCGTAAAGGATGATATAAATTGACCGGTCATGGATGTTTCGATCAATTTTACGCTGACCGGTTTGAAGCAAAGGGCATCTCCAATGCGAATCGCCTGTCCAAGCTGGCAAAGCCATTTTGAAGAAATAAAATCAGGCTTTGTCGGCGCCATCAGTATCTTATCTACTACATCATTTGAATAAATAAAAACGAGAATAGCTCCCACCAACACTGCAATCACCATGCGGATAATATGCCAGCGCAATTCTTCCAGGTGGTCAATAAATGACATTTCCTGGTTGGGGTCCTTCTTCCGCTTATTAAAAAAATCCAGTAATGCCATGTTTTTTTTAGTAAAGTGCCGCAAAGATAAGAGTCAGTTCTCAGTTCGCAGCCGACAGTTCACAGTCACCAGGTTCAATGTAGTCGATAAGGGTTGAAAGGCGAACAGGTCGGATTGGAGATTGCAGATTGCAAACTGCGAATTGCTATTTAAGTTTTTTCATCTTTGCCATCTCGATCCTTGTATCGCTAACACTGATGATGTCGAACTCATAATCATCAATAATAATACGTTCTTTTTGCCGGGGGATCGTTTCGTGATGATTGATGATATAGCCTGACAGGGTCTCTGAATTATTTTCCGGGAACTTAAATCCATATTTTTCTTCCAAATAATCCAGCTCCAAACGGCCCGACAGCAGGTATTCATTTTCAGATACCTGTTTTTCAATAAATTCTTCCGTGTCGTATTCATCCTGTATCTCTCCAAACAATTCTTCCAGTACATCTTCCATGGTAATAATACCGGCGGTACCGCCAAACTCATCAACCACCCAGGCAATACTTTTTCGTTCGCGGCTGAATTTACTGATGAGATCGGCAGCACTCATACTTTCAGGCACAGCAGGGATGGGTAATAAGATCTCTTCTATGCCTTTTGGTTTTTTAAAAAGGTCTAACTGGTGAACATAACCAATAATATGATCAATATTATTTTCAAAAACGATCAGCTTGCTGAGTTTGGTTTCAACAAACTTGTTGGTTGCGTCCTGTATCGAAGAACCACTGTTTATACCGATGATCTCTTTTCGAGGTACAAGACATTGGCGGATCTTTACTTTTGGCAGCTCCTGGGCATTTTCCAGCAACTGTGTATTACGTTCCTGCTTTTCATTATCCATATTTTCCTGGAAAAGATTTTTCAGGTCGCTGCGTTTAAACGGTTCTTTTAATTTATCTACCCGCACATTAAACACGTATTTCAATATCCACTCTGCAAGATTGATAAGGCCATTGGCAAGAGGGGAGAACATGTCGTAAAAGATGTTGGCTACCCAGGAAAGGCTGCTGAGGAGGTTTACGCTCCTTGCCCGAAAGATGGCTCTTGGAATAAATTCAGCAAGGATCAGCACAACGAATGTTGCCAGTCCAATTTCAACAATGATCTGAACAGATGCCGGAATCGTTCTTTTTATTTGGTGGCTTAAATAGCTCCATGCCGGCTTCATCACATTATCAACCTGGAGGCTGAAGAAGACCATAAAAATGGTGAAGCCCGTTAATGTCATACCCAAAAAACTGGCGGGTGAATCAACAAATTTGGATAACCGGTTCGCTATAACACCGCCTTGTTTTTTCTTTAACTCAATATTTAACCGGTTGGCACTATAAAAAGCCATTTCAATACCTGAGAAAAAAAACATCAATAACAGCGTAAGCACAAAAAAGGATATGGTCTTTATTTCCGTCATGGGCGGTAAAGATAATAAGGTTTAGAGTTTTGGTATACACCAGCCATGTTGTGGTGGTGTTTCCGCAGAGAACAAATGATCAATGAGTAATGGTTAAGGTATAATCCGGGTTAACATTAAGTATAACACCGGGCACAAGCGTTAAACTCCTGATGGTAACATTGGAATTGATAAGTATTATACCGGAATTGATCACCACATCAGTATTGCTATCCGGAACAATGCCGCAACTCCAGTTGCCGGGATTTTCCCACGATGTATTTGCCGCACCGGTCCATGTATTTGAAAATTTGACGGAGAATGTTTTGCTATTATTACCGTCCACAACGCACCGGTATTTGTAACCATACCAGGAAGAAGGAAGATTGATCAATTGCAATGTAGCGGAGGAAGTGCCACCATAATTTGCATTATCGGTAATATCAACAAACCCGGAACCGGTATCTGCCTGCCATTGATAATTACTGCCGGTAAGATCAGCCACGAATGATGCAGAACCACCCGGGCAGATCCGTGCCGGTTCAATCGTGTTCGTAGTAAACTCATCTGAGCCGATATCCGTTAACCCGGCAGCAACGGATGTCGAACGTATAACAGAGCTGTCAAAATCTCCGGTGATGAACGAGTAAGGTTTTGCTTTATTATTAAGGTACCAGCAAATATCGTTATTGAAGTTAATGTTCAGGTTGCCGTGATCTTTGTCAACAAATAGTTGTGAAGAAGGGATATTTCCCGGGAAAATTTGGTAGCTGCTATCATCAAAAGCGGTATTGAATTTCCAGGTGCCCCAACTTATATGCGGGTACCAGGCTATCCACTGCGCAAAATACAGGCTATCGGGCAATACATATAAGTTGTTGTTTATTCTTGTATGTGCCACTATGGTCGGCCCATTATTTTCCGTAAAGCGGAAAGCAAAATGACCTTTTGTTCCTCCCGTCCTTTCATTAAAGAACAGGTTGTTGTATACTTCCTTCAACGGTCGATAAAGTGACATGTATGCGGTGCTTCCTCCATAACTGGTAGCTGTTCCACCGATATAAATGCTATTATAAATAATTCTTTGTTTTGGATTTGGATCGCTCACATTTCCGTAACTCTCATAAATACCCCGAATGCTGGCAGGTGTGGCGAGGTTGTTATTTGTTAGCGTGATCTGGTTATTGATAATATCAAGCCCGGTAATTTCATTATTGATCGCTATGCCGTTAATAATTCCATTATAGGCATCATCTTCACTGCCACAGCAGGAACCTTGTGCCATCGATGTATTTACCAGGTTATAGATCCTGTTTTGCTGAATTACACCCGGAGTACTTGCATTGGCGCCATAAAAATTCAGACCTGTAATAGTACCGCCCCAAACAGTAATATCATGAATAGTATTTTTTTCTATGAGGTTGGAAGAACCACCACTGACTCCCATACCCGTGGCACCTCCTTCAGTAGTATTTCTTAAATTAAATACAGTATTGTTGGATACGATGGTTGGCGCATTATAAGCGGTAACTCCTCCTGAACTATTACCCCGGCCTATTCCTCCCATGGAGGTAGAACCTCCAACGGCACCGGTTGTATTCGTTATTGCAGCAACAATATTGCCGCGAACTTCAGCCGGCCGTCTTCCACCAGCGCCGATACCACCAATGTACCCGGCTAACAATTTTAAACTATAAGTTCCAATTGGAAGGTTTGGATTTCCAATTATATTTTCCTTGATCAGGCAATCATTTTCGGTGCTGATTCCCGTAAAGGAGCTTGACACGATGGCATCGGGTGTGCCTACTTCTATGTTGTCTATCCTGTTATTTGAAATGATATTGGTAACGGTACTTGTTGAATCATTAACACTAATACCAATAAAAGGAGTTCCGCTTTTAAGTTTCATGGAGATGCCCCCACAAAACGGTGCCTGGCCACCAATATAATTGCGGGTGATAATATGTCCATTGCCCTTCACTGTTATAGGTGTGCATGAAGTGCCAAAATAAGTTGGAACTAATGTTTTGTAAAAATGATTGCTGTCGATCACCCAATTGCTGCCTGCCGTAAGCATCTTTACACCTGCATCTTTGAAATTTTGAAACTCATTTCCTTTGATCGTCGCTTCGTTATTTGCACCGACGCTTACTATAAATATCTCGGGCAATTCAGCGGCATTGGTGCCTGTAAAATAATTGTTGCGGATGGAAATATTTTTGTTTGTCCCAGATGATATGAAAATGGCATTCTCAAATCCGTTGCCGATATCTGACACGTGATACATCTGCAAATTTTGAAGCGTGATGCTATCACACGAGCGGTAAATTTTTATGGCGCATATAGAATCAGCTGCGTAGTTGCTGAGGTTGGTATTATAAAAACGGAGGAAACGGCCACTACCATTATAGCTGCCGTCGATCACTACATTTTTTACTCCATCAAGACGGATGATCGAGCCATTAGTAAAATTTGCGCTTATCTGATAAGTTGAATTGCTGGCTGGCCCGATATAAAGATGGTGTCCGTTCAAACCACTGCTGGTGATACCATAGGTACCGTCTTCGGTAAGATTACTTTCGATCAGGATAACGAGGTCACCTTCCAGTTTGCGGTTAGCAATATCCTGGAACAATCCATTTTGTTTTGTAAGCGAAGTATAGTTGCAATCATAGCCATTGACATAAATAGTGTCTTTCAGGCGGGGTTTAAGGCGATAACCGAAGGGAACGGAAGCCGCCGTTATTTGAGTTAAAACGTTTGTATGATTCGTTCCGGCTTCGGGCAGGTATCCAATGTTGAAAGGTGTATTGAGGTCCTGCGCAACAAAATAATACTGTACCGAATCACAACTATTGATGCGAATACCAAGCGAATCATGCTTGACGGGGAATTGCCAAACACCGTCGTTGGCAGTACCGCTAAACAATTCGCCTTTGAAAGATCTCCAGGCCGATGAACCTTGTCGCCTGGCCCAGATTCTCGGTTTTAAAGAATCAGATACGTTTAAGCCAACATCCCGTTGAACGATTCGTACACTGATATTAATGACCCTGTCATACAAAGTGTCCCTGAATGGTGTAAAATGAAATGCAATTGGAACAGGGATAATGTTGATATTGTAGTCTTCTGTTTCTCCGGTAGGATAAGATAAACAGGCATCTGTTGCTGCAAAAGCAGATGTTGATCTTCTGATCCTGATCCGGGTGATACCTGCGCTTGCATTTGAGGGAATGCTGATCGATCGTGTGATGGTATTGTTGTTGCCTGTACCAAGATCAAAAAACTCCGTCGGTTCGAAATGCTGGTTCCTGTCAAAATCTATCCATGCAGCGATGCGACCAGTTGATCCTGATCCCAACGTTAAGATCAGTGAAGCAGTAGTGCCTGCGTTGATCGAAGGCGCCGCCACTGTCGATGTATAATCTGAGTATCCGCTAATGCAGGTGCTGCTGTTATCAAGTGAACCGAATCTTACTCTTGTGATATAATTATTGGGAGTACAAAGAGCAGGAGGAATACAATAACATACCGCAGGCGTATTTACTGAAACAATATTTGTAAAAACAGAACTTCCGCTTGCTGAACAGGTAACTACACAACGGTAGTCGGTAGAAGAAGATTGAATCGTTTTAAAACTTGACGATGTTGCGCCGGGTATGGACGTAAATGTATTTGCTCCGGGAGGCGATGATTGCCATTGCAGATTTAACCCCAAATAAGTACCAGTCGCATTAAGCGTCATTGAATCTCCAATACACGAGATAGAAGGGCCTGAAGCTGTTCCGGCAGATGGAGTGCCACTGCATACATAGGCACTAATATTCACCGAATAGTCTTCTGTTTCTGATTCGGCGAATGCACCACATGGATTAAAAGAAGAAAGCGATACATCACTCCGGTAATAACGCACTCTCATTCTTGTAAGGCCCGGCAAAGCTGCAAAGGGAATAATAGCTGTGCCTGACGTGGACGATGCGGGCCCCAGTACGCCGTTGGCAAAACAGCGTTCGGATGTTTCAAAGAGGCCATTATGATTAAAATCGATCCAGGCTACAGCATACCTGTTGCCTGATCCGCCGGCTGCGAATGTTACAGATAGCGTGGGCATCGTGTTGGCTGTGACGTTGGCTGCAGGCACTACAGATACATAATCGGCGTATGCGTTTGCACTACATGCCGAAGAGTTGTTGAGTCCTCCAAAATTTACATTGGTAATATAGTTTGGACCTGTACAATTGTTGGCAGGCGGGATACAATAACAAAAAGCAGGTGAATTGACACTTATAATATTCGATGTCGCCTGTTGCCCGCTAAAAATACAATAGACTAAACACCTGTAATCGGTACTTGAACTTTGCGAGGTAGTATAAGTTTGATTGATGGCCGATGAAATGTTTGAAAAATTATTCTGCCCGGCTGGTGACGATTGCCATTGAAAGCCGATGCCGCCGGGAAATGTTCCGGCAATACTTAATGTGAAAGTGGAGTCAGGGCATGTCGATGAGGGCCCATTCGCAACTGCGGAAGGTGTGCCGCTGCAACTTGTTCCGCTTGTTTGTTCAAACACTACATCATCGAGTAATAATTTATCCGAAAAAGAACTGGAATAACAATTAAAAGCAAAATAATAAATGCCGGAAGTGGGAACCGTGAAATTGTCGATGCCCTGGGCATAAGTTGCATTGAAGATCGTCCTTTCCAGCACATTGGGATCCTAAGCTTAGAATTCCACGTGGACAAGTTGTCG
>JADMIO011435001.1_pt1 | contig 32130 bp, 25 predicted proteins | sample 8958161 | NCBI WGS metagenome assembly JADMIO01 (sample SAMN16585339, study PRJNA669376) | soil metagenome | isolation source: Crop rotation soil | place: USA: Cullars Rotation, Alabama | collected 2011
GCCGCGACTTCAAGTCACGTGAATTCCAAGCTTCGGATCCCACTGTGCTGGAAAGAGTAACGCTGAAACTTTTTCATAAGCTTCGTCCCAAGAGAAACCTCTAAGGGAACCGGCATTTTATGCACTCATATCGCGTCGTCTGGCTCGCCGTTCTGACCGTTGTCATTGGCGCTGCCTTCATTTTCTTCCCCGCGTCCTTACGCGCTCAAAACCAACAAAGACTGGTCGAAGAGGTCGATATCCTCGGCAATCGTCGCCTGCGCAAAGACGACATCCTTTATTACATCCAAACGCGCCCGGGCGACCAGTACAGTCCGGCCCAGGTTGAACGCGACTTGCAGGCCATCAATGCCCTCGGCTTTTTTGAGAAGACCAAGACCCGCGTCACCATCGAAGATGCGCCGCGGGGCGGTTTGCGAGTGACGTTCTTTGTGGAAGAGCTGCCCATCATCCGTGACATTCAGTTCGAAGGATTGAGCAGCGTTCCTGAGTCGGAAGTTCTGAAGACGTTTCGCGAACGGCGCGTCGGTGTTTCCAAGGAAGCCATTTACGATCCCGTCAAAGTGCGCAACGCGATTCGCGTGCTCAAGGAATTGCTGGCCGCCAAAGGCCATCCCAATGCGGTCATCTCAGAAGAGCGAGAGACAATCTCGTCCACCTCGATCGCCATCATTTTTCAAATCAACGAAGGCGACCGCGTGCGCATCGCTGAGATTCGCTTCGAAGGAAGCAAGGTATTCAAGAGCGGCACGCTGCGCGGGCAAATGAAGTACGTCAAAGAGGCGGGTCTGTTCTCGCGGATTCGCGAGCAGGACATCCTCGACCGCGCCAAGCTCGACTATGACCTGCACCGCGTCGATAACTACATGCGCTCGAAGGGCTATTTGCAGGCGCGTCATGGCGAACCGCGCATCGAAGGCTTGGGGCGGCGACGGACTGGTTTTCCGATTCTGCCTCTGCCGATGCTTTCGTCGACCGACGACACCCTGCGCATCACCGTGCCCATCAACGAAGGCCGGCTGTATCGCCTCGGCGACATGAAAATCGAAGGCAATTCAATTTACTCTGAAGCGGTAATCAAGGCCTTCATCGGGTTGCAAAAAGGTGACGTCGCCAACGGCGAAGCGCTCAGCAAGGCTTTGTTTGAGAATCTTAAGAAGGCCTATGGCGGGCAGGGTTTCATTCAGTACACGGCCGAAGTGACGCCTACCTATAAAGACAATCCGCAAAATCCGGAAGAAGGCATTGCGGATTTCATAATTACTATCGACGAAGGCAAGCAATTCACTTTGCGACGCCTGGAGTTTACCGGCAACACCTTCACTCGTGACAACGTGCTGCGGCGCGAGGTGCTCATAAACGAGGGTGACATCTACAATCAGAACCTTTTCGAATATTCGGTGGTGAGATTGAATCAACTCGGCTATTTCAATCCCATCGACAAGGAAAAGGACGCGGACTATCGCACTAATGAAGAGGAAGCCCTGGTTGATATCACCCTGAAGGTGTCCGAAAAGGGACGTCAGGAGATTTCTTTCAACGGCGGCGTTTCGGGAATTGGCGGATCATTTTTCGGACTTCACTATTCGACAAACAACCTGTTTGGACGAGGCGAGGTCCTTTCGATTGATTTGTCAGCGGGCAACCGGCAGCGAAGCTTCACCTTTTCATTTACCGAGCCCTACATAAAGAACCGTCCGATCACCGCCGGCTTTACCATTTTCGCCTACTCGCAAAAGTTCTTTGGTGAAGGCACCGCGCTTTCTGCGAACTCCTCGGCGCAGCAGGGCCTCTTCGGCTCGGCCGTCGATTTCTTTAATACCGGCTCCGAGAACCTCTTCACGCGCGAATCTTTTGGTGGGTCCATCTTTGCCAGCGCGCCTTTGTCTGAGTTCTATCGCAAGCGGCCCTTTACGCAGTTTTCACGCGTCGGTCTGTCGTATCAATTCAGCCGCTCAAGCACAAAAGATCCGGAAGTGAACACTACCGGCAATACGGCCCAGTTCATTCCGGTCGTCTATGCCCAGCCCAACATCATCACCAGTCGGGTAACGGCATCGTTTGTATACGACGCGCGTGACTATAAGGGCAGCATCGACGCCACGTCGGGGCGTATGTTGTCGGTCGGCCTGGGCTTTGCCGGGTTGCTGGGTGATGTGCGCACCTACCAGCCGACGGTTGAATTCATGCAGTTTTATCCGATTCGGAACAAGAAATCCGATCATCCTCAGGTGTTTGGATTTAGATTGCAGGGTGGGACCGTAGGTTCGTTTGCGACTTCGCCGAAAGTAAGAAACGCGAACTCGCTGGCCTTTGTTGATGGTGTTCCGATTTATGAACGATTTTTCCTGGGTGACGAATTCTCGATTCGTGGTTATCCGCCACGTGGCATCAGCCCTTTCACGCCGCTGGATTTCTTCGTCACGTCGCGTGGTGTGAGTTTGGCGACAAATCCGACCGGGACACCCATATCAGCCGGACTGCCCGCCTCGCTCGCCAGCGTTGGTCTCTTTACCGGCGCGACCGGCGACAACGTCGCCCAACTGAGCCGGGTTTACACCAGGACCGGCGGCGACACCCAATTGCTGGGCAATTTCGAGTATCGCATTCCGATCGTGGGCAGCACAGTGGGCGCGGCCCTGTTTGCGGATATTGGTTCGTCATTCAACCTGCGCTCCAAGACCGAGCAAAGCTACTCCAGTGAGTTCCTTCCGGATCAGCCCTTTCTTCAGACCGTCGGCTCGGTCGCCTGCCAGCGTTTTGCCACTGGATTCGTGCCGGTGAGCTTGAGCACGTTGGTTCTTTGTAATCATCCACAATTTGCGGCCTCGCCTTTCCTTAGTCTGGTGGCCCGCGACAATCGCCTGGTGACGCAATTCGAACTCGATCAGGCCCAAACCGGGGAAATTAACCCGATCACGCTAATGCCGCCGGGATTTCAACCGGTGTTTATTCGCGGCGAGGCGCAAACCAACACGGTGGCCCGTCTGAGCGAGAGCAAATTTGCGAAGTTGGGAGATTTCCATACCAGTTTAGGCGCTGAGATTCGCGTGCAGGTTCCGGTTCTCAACGTGCCTTTTCGCCTGATTTATGCTTATAATCCCCGAGCGCGACAGGACCAGTTCATTGATGGATTTCCTTTTATTTTCAACGAAAAGAAATCCACTTTCCGGTTTAGCGTCGGCCGCACTTTCTAACAAATCCGAAATGGCGGGCGCTGGTCGTCCGCAATCAGCAAACCAAACAGGCGAGCAAGACAACTAAGGTTGAGTTCGTTCGCCTCTTGAAGTAAGGAGTTCTAACACAGTTTATGAAGATATTTCGTGCGATAACCGCGGTCGCTTTCCTCGCGGTCATTACCTGCGGATCTGTGATGGCACAGCGCCCGGGCACCCAACCGCAACCTCGTCCTACGCAGACCCCGGCCGCCACCGCGCCATCGACGTCAGCCAATGTTCCAGACAGCAAAGTCGCACTGATCGACAGTTCGGCGTTTGCTGACGAGAAGCAGGGCATCGTCAAGTTTGTGGCCGCGCTTAAACGTGTGAACGCGGAGTTTCAGCCGCGCCAGACTGAGTTGCAGGGACTGCAGGGACAGATCGAAAAGGCCACCGCCGACCTTCAAAAGGCCGCGCCGGTCCAGGATCCAAAAGTTTCCCAGGCGCAACAGGACAAGATCGACCAGATGAAAAAGGATTACCAGCGCAAGGGTGAGGATGCGCAGGTTGCCTTTAACAAGCGTCTGGAAGAGGTGCTCAACCCGGTTTACGAAGACATCGGCAAAGCGCTGGATGTGTTCGCAAAGGCGCGCGGCATTACTCTGATCCTTGACGTCACCAAGGTGCAGGGCATTGTCAGCTTTGCAGACGGACTGGATATCACCAGGGCGTTCATCACCGAATACAACAGTAAGAACCCGGCGACCGCATCGCTGACTCAGCCCGAGTAAGGACCTAAGCACGATCGTCCGAGATGCGGAGATTTGGGGTTTTGCCCAGCTCCGCATTTTCGGCTTGCGGCGGAGAGTTTGAGAAAATGAAGAGACTTTGTTTCCTGGCTGTATTTGTTTCGCTCGCGGCGTGTTCCTCCGCATTCGCGCAGAATGCCGCGGTGCCGAACAGCCGTATTGCCGTGATTTACTCGATCGATTTTCAAGATCCAAAAGCAGGCATCACGCGCTTTACAGCGGCCATCGCCAAGCTTAACAGCGAGTTTCAGAAAACTCAGGATGATCTGACGGCCACCGCGGCCAGGCTACGCACGCAACAAGAGGAAATCACCAAGCTTCAAGCAAGTCCCAGCGTGACGCCCGCCCAGGTGCAGGCCCGGATTGATCAGTTGGATCAGCAGAAAAAGGACTACACGCGCAAGGGCGAAGATGCGCAGGCTGCGTATCAACGGCGGCGCCTCGAACTGCTTTCACCGTTGCAGGACGAAGTAGGCAAAGCGCTCGATGCTTTTGCCAAGGCGCGCGGTATCACCATGGTCCTCGATGGCAGCAATGTTCCGCTGCTTTACGCGTCCGACACTATCGACATCACCAAGGCGTTCATAGCTGAATACAACAGCAAGAATCCGGCGACGACTGCGGCAACTCCGCCGAGACCGTAGCCGCACTTCAATCAAGCCGAGACGTTATGGAAACGATTCTGGACGCTGAAGGCATTAAGAAACTTCTGCCGCATCGCTACCCGTTCCTGCTGGTCGACCGCATCATCGAACTCACGCCGCGCCAACGCATCGTTGGCCTCAAGCAGGTAAGCATCAACGAGTCTTTCTTCCAGGGCCATTTTCCCGGCGCTCCGGTCATGCCGGGCGTGCTGGTCATTGAGGCCATGGCCCAATGTGGCGCGATTCTGGCGCTCCGTGAGATCGAAGATCGCGATCAAAAGCTGGTGCTATTTACCGGGATAAAAGAAGCGCGTTTTCGGCGGCCGGTCGTGCCGGGTGACACGCTCGTGCTGGAAATCACTGCGCTGCGTACGGGCTCGCGCATTCAGCGAATGCGCGGCGAAGCCAAAGTTGACGGGGAAGTGTGTGCCGATGCCGAACTCACCAGCGTGATCGCTCCGCGCGAAAGCTAACCGTTCGTTCATGACTGCCCAATCAACACAAACTCAATCCCCCTCAATGCAGATTCATTCCACCGCGATCGTCAGCCCCGGAGCTCGAATAGGCAAGGGTTGCTTGATCGGACCCTATGTAGTCATCGGCGATGACGTTGAGTTGGGAGAAGGCGTCCGCATTGACGCGCATTGCGTTATCGATGGGCGCACCAGTATTGCCGGCAATGCCCATATTTTTCCGTTCGTCTCGATCGGTCTGCCGCCACAGGATCTGAAATTTGCCGGCGAAGAAACAAAGACAGAAATCGGGAGCGGCACTCGCATTCGCGAATTCGTGACCGTGCATCGCGGCACTGCCGGTGGCGGCGGTTTGACCAGGATCGGGAAAGACTGTTTCCTGATGGCCCAGGCACATGTGGCGCATGATTGTTTGATCGGCGACGGTGTCCTGATGGCCAATGCCGCGACCCTCGCCGGCCATGTCGTGGTCGAGGATGGGGCAAACATCGGCGCTTATTCAGGCGTTCATCAGTTCTGCCGCGTGGGCCGCGAAGCGTATGTCGGCGGTTATTCGGTCGTCGTTAAAGACGCGCTGCCTTTCGCCCTCACTGTTGGCAATCACGCCAAGTGCTATGGCGTGAACAAAGTTGGCATGCGCCGTCGCGGCTATTCCCGGGAAAGTCTCGACGCCTTGCATCACGCTTTTCATCTTCTGTTGTCAGCCAAGCTCAACACCACTCAAGCCATCGAGCAAATGCGCTCAGACATCAAGGGCTCGCCGGAAGTCGATGAGTTGATTCGTTTTGTCGAATCATCAAAACGCGGCGTCGTAAAATAATCCCCAATGAAGCTTGGCCTGATCGCCGGTAACGGCAAGTTCCCCTTCCTGGTGATTGAAGGAGCCCACAAGGCGGGCGCCACCGTCGCCGTAGCCGCCATCCGCGAAGAAACCGATCCCGAAATCGAGCAGATTGCCGACGAGTTAACCTGGGTTGGCGTCGGTCAACTCGGCAAGATGCTGCGCTTCTTTAAAAAAGCAGGCGTCGAAAAAGCCATCATGGCTGGCCAGGTCAAGCATGTGCAGATCTTCAGCAGCTCGATTCCCGATCTGCGCATGATCAAGATGTTGCTCCGGTTGCCGCGCAAGAACACGGACGCCCTAATTGGCGCCGTCGCCGGGGAATTGGCTACGGAAGGCATCGAGCTGATCGATTCGACTTATTTTCTCGGAGAACACCTGCCCGCGCCGGGAACCCTTACCAGACGCGCACCCGACGAGCGAGAAAGCGGAGATATCGAATACGGTCTCGAGGTAGCTCACGAAATTGCTCGTCTCGATCTGGGCCAGACGATTGTGGTCCGTGATCGAGCCTGTGTGGCGATTGAAGCCATGGAAGGAACTGACGCAGTGATTCGCCGTGCGGGGGAACTCGTGCGCGGCCGGCTCACCGTGGTAAAGATCGCCAAGCCGGATCAGGACATGCGTTTTGACGTGCCGGTAGTGGGCATCCCTACCATCGAATCGATGGTCACGGCTGGTGCGACCTGCCTTTGTCTCACCGCCGGAAAGACCCTGATCTTCGATCGCGAAGAGATGATCAGACTGGCGAACAAGCACAAGATTGCCGTCGTCGCCAGGTAAGGGCAGCTGCCTTGACTTGCCCGGCTTTTAGATTGAGAATCCCTGCCAAAGCAAACAAGGCATCATGACTTTCGACCTGCGTGAAGCAAGTCCACATTCAACTTTTCAACCAAAGGAGTTTCCATCATGGCATTACGTTTAGGTGACACCGCGCCGGATTTCACGGCTGAGACTACCGAAGGGACGATTAATTTTCACGAGTGGCTGGGCGACAGCTGGGGCATTTTGTTCTCTCATCCCAAAGATTTCACCCCCGTCTGCACCACCGAGCTGGGTTATATGGCGAAGCTCAAACCCGAGTTCGACAACCGTAACGTGAAAGTTATCGGTCTCAGCGTTGACCCGGTCGAAAACCATGCGCGCTGGTCAAGCGACATCAAAGACGCGACCGGCAACGCACCCAACTATCCGATGATTGGTGATACCGACCTGGAAGTCTCGAAGCTTTATGACATGCTGCCGGCAACTACGACCGGCACCTCTGAAGGGCGGACGCCGGTCGACAATATGACGGTGCGTAATGTCTTTGTGATCGGCCCGGACAAGAAGATCAAGCTACTGATCGTTTACCCGATGTCTACCGGACGTAACTTTGACGAAATCCTTCGCGTGATTGATTCCATTCAATTGACCGCGCAATACAGCGTCGCCACTCCGGTAAATTGGAAAGACGGCGACGACGTAATCATCGTGCCGGCGCTGAATGACGAGGCTGCGAAGGAGAAATTCCCGGACGGTTGGAAGACTTTGAAGCCGTACCTGCGTGTGGTGCCACAACCGAACAAGCAGACCAAAGCCGCCGAAGGATGAGGTTGCGTAACACAGACTTTAGTCTGTGTACCTCAAATAAAGTCCAGACTCAATGTTCTCAAACGGGACGAAGGGAACTAATGCTCTTCGCCCCGATTTCTCATGCGGATACCTTGATCCCTTTTAAGCGAATGGCGGCCTTCAAAATACAGAGACAAAAGTCTGTGGTACTTTAATTACATGCGTGCAATTGTAACGACTGCAAACGGCGACGCGAGCGTAATGAAGGTCCAGGAGCTGCCTGATCCTTCACCCGCAGAAGGGCAGGTCCTGGTTCGCGTTAAGGCGGCTGGGCTGAATTTCGCCGACATCCTCGCGCGACAAGGTCTGTACCCGGATGGGCCGCCCAAGCCTTGCGTGATGGGCTATGAAGTGTCAGGCATCGTGGAAGCGGTGGGCGCCGGTGTCGATCAAGCTCTCATCGGCAAGTCTGTGATCGCGATGACCCGCTTTAAGGGGCAGGCCGAACTGGTAGTCGTGCCGGCGGCACAGATTTTCGAAAAACCTGAGGAGTTAAGTTTTGAAGAAGGAGCAGCGCTTCCGACCAATTACCTGACGGCGTGGGCCCTGCTTGTGACCATGGGCGGGCTGCAAAAGGATGAGTCAGTGCTGATTCATAACGCCGGCGGTGGTGGACTCGCCGCTCTGGACATTGCCCGGCATATCGGCGCCCGGACGTTCGGAACTGCCAGCACGTCAAAGCATGAGTTTCTCAAAAAGCGCGGATTGGATTACGCGATTGATTATCGCAACCAGGACTGGTTGCCGGTGCTGCTTGACCTAACTGGCGGGCGCGGAGTCGAACTCGTAATCGATCCGCTTGGTGGAGACAGTTGGAAAAAAAGTTACCGGGCGCTGCGATCGACCGGACGCATGGGCGTGTTTGGTTTGTCGGTTGCTTCCGCTTCAGGTATTCGTGGAAAGCTTAACGTGCTGAAAGCCGTAGCGCTGATGCCGAGGTACAATCCACTCGGACTGATGAATCGCAATAAGGGTGTTTTTGGTTTGAACCTCGGGCACATGTGGGGCGAGGGCGAGAAGGTCGCAGGCTGGACCAGGGAACTCCTTCGAGGGATCGCCGAGGGTTGGATCCGGCCTTACGTTGATCACGCTTTTCGTTTCGACGAAATCGCCAAAGCACATGGCCAGCTGGAAGGCCGAAAGAACATCGGCAAAGTTGTGCTGGTGCCTTAGCTGGTCGAGAATGATCGCATGTCTGAATTTGTCACAGTTGCCAACCTGAACGAAGTCCCGCCGGGCAGCGCCAAGCTGGTTGAAGTGAATGGAAATGAAATTGCACTCTTCAATGTCGGCGGCACGATTCACGCGATTGATAACAGTTGTACTCATGTTGGCGGCCCTCTCTGTGAAGGCGAGATCGAAGGTTTAGAAGTCACCTGTCCGTGGCACGGCGCCGTCTTTGATGTGAGTACCGGACGCGCGCTCGGTCCTCCGGCCTTTGAGGCCGTTAGCCGCTATGAAGTTCGGATCGAAGGCGCTGACATTCAAATAGAAATCTGACCTCCGTCCCGCTTTCCTCATATCCCTAACAGATTTCCGGACCTCATGTAGCTGGGCACAGCCCTTTCATGTGGGCAGCCACGTGGGGCAAGACCTTTCTTAGAGCGACAATCCCAGCACAAACCAATGAATACAAACGTTAACTTGGCTGCCCCGATTGGCGCGCTGGCGCTCCTGGGCACAGGTTTTCTGTTCGCTGTTGCGGTGTTAGTGCTGGTCCAGTCGCTGGTAGTGCGCAAAGTTGGTCGCGCAAAAGTCGCCGTTCTGGCCATCGCCGCTGTCGCCGGAATCTACTTCGTCGCATTGCTGGCCTTCTCACTCGCCAGTCACGAGCACACTCTAGCCCGCGGACAGGAGAAACATTTTTGCGAGCTTGATTGTCACCTCGCATATTCGATTGTCGGCACGCGTCAGGCTAAACAGCTCGAAGGGACCAATCAGTCTGTCGCTCAAGGCCAATTCACGATCATCACCATCAGGACGCGCTTTGACCCGAACACCACTTCCGCAAATCGCGGCGATGGCCTGTTGTATCCAAATAGCCGCCGGGTCACTTTGATCGATGAAGGCGGTCACAGCTACAGCCCTACTAATCAGACTGGGACTCCAATTACAACGCCGCTGCGGCCGGGTGACTCGTACATTACCGATTTCGCGTTCGACCTGCCCGCGAACGTAAGACCGGTCACGCTCCTCGTCAACGAAGAAAGCTGGGACACGCGTTTCATCATTGGTCATGAAAACAGCTTTCTGCACAAGAAGACAAAATTTCAGGTGGGATAATGGAAGAGTTTGATGTCGTCGTGATTGGAGCGGGGCTGGCGGGTTTGCAGATCGCGCGGCTGCTTGGCGAGGGTGGTTTCCGCATTTTGCTTGTCGACCGAAAGCCTTCGCTCGATCAGTCAGTGCACACTACCGGAATATTTGTGAGGCGAACTCTCGAGGACTTTTCCTTTCCCGAACATTGTCTGGGTCCGCCCGTGCGTGATGTCACGCTGTATTCGCCGGCCCGGCGGGCGATTGAATTTGCCAGCCCTCACGATGAATTTCGCGTGGGACGGATGGCCAGGCTCTATGACCGGTTTCTCGACAATGCGATGAGCGCGGGCGTGGTGTGGATGCCGGGGACTCAATTTGTCGAATACTCGGGCGGCATTGTGCGGCTCGAGCAACACAGTCACTCACGTTCGGTGCGCGCCCGGTATCTTGTCGGCGCTGATGGAGCGCGTTCGCGCGTCGCTGCCGCGCTCGGGCTTGAACAGAATAAAGAATGGATTGTGGGCGTCGAAGAAGTTCTGGAAGATGTCCCGCTCGAAGGCAATCCGCGATTTCACTGCTTTTTGGATCCGCATTTGGCGCCCGGCTATCTCGCCTGGGCCGTTCACGATGGCGAGCAGGTGCACATCGGCGTTGGTGGGTATGCCCCGCGCTTTGATCCGGTCAAGGCTTTGCGAGAATTTCGCGCCAGCCTTGGACCAATTCTCGATTTGAGCAAAGCAAGATTGGTTGAGCGGCGCGGTGGTCGCATTCCAGTGGGTGGCGTGCTGCGGCGAATTGCGAACCAACAAGGGTTGTTGACCGGGGATGCGGCGGGCGCGGTTTCGCCGCTTACCGCGGGCGGTTTAGATCCATGCATGCGTCTTTCATCGTTTGCGGCAAAAGTGATTACTGATTATTTGGAGACGGGAGAGGCCGACCGTTTGAATGACTACTCCGGGGACTTATTTCGCGCGCGGTTTGTCTCGCGGCTCTGGATGCGGCGCATGATCGCAGGCGTGCAATCCCGCGCTTTGATCGAGTTGGGTTGCGCGCTGTTTCGTTTGCCGGTGTGCTACTCGTTTGCGCGGCATGTTTTCTTTGGCCGGGGTTCTTTTCCGGACGTCGAGCAACATCCGGCGGCCTGCAAGGTCGTGCGCCTCGATCCTCACTCAAGCCCACCAATCTGAGACTCAAATCCAAGGTGTAGGTGTTCACAGGCTGTTGATGTGGGAAGCCACGTGGGTGCCAAACCCATTCGATACAAGAATCAATCCCACGAAGGCGAGGAAAAGACTAATGATTAAACGCATTGCGGCGATTACTTTTATCTTCTTATGTGCTTCCGTTGCCTGGGCCATCCTCGGCGCAACTATCTTTCAGCGAACGTATGACTTCGGTAGTGTCTCTGAGACGCGCGTCGCGTCGACCTGGGGCGCGCCGCAGAATCAGGTTCCACCGGTTGCCTCTTACTCCGAGCAGGTGCCCAAAAAGGAAGTAAAGACTGAGAACGGTCTCAAAGTCGAGACTATCAGCCAGGAAACTGTGGTCACTCAGCTACCGCTTGAAAGCAGTCAGATCACTGCGGATCTTAATCTTGAACATCGCCAGAAAGGACTTCTTTGGTATAGCACCTACAAGGTTGCCTTTGACGGCAGCTATGCATTCAGGAATACGAGCGAGAAGGACCAGACGGTGACGTTCACGCTGAATTTTCCCACCGCGAAGGCAATCTACGACGATCTCGTGTTTACGATTGACGGTGCGCCGGTAACTTTGAAGAGCGAAAAGAGTGGCGCGAGCGGCAGCGCGCGCGTTGCCGCAGGCAAAACATCATTTCTGAAAGTAGGTTACAAGTCGCAGGGACTTAACGACTGGCGCTACAGCTTCGGGAGTCTCGCGTCGACTCAGACGGACGACAGTTACCACGCAAACGGATCGAACGTCGCGCAGGTGCGAGACTTTTCTCTGAGGATGACCACCAACTTCAAGGACATAGATTTTCCTGAGAATACGCTTTCACCAACGCAAAAGATTGAAACGCCCAGCGGTTGGAGTCTTGATTGGAATTACAAGAACCTGGTTTCCGGTTATCAGATCGCCATGACTATGCCTGAGAAATTACAGCCGGGGCCATTGGCGGGACGGATCAGCTTCTTTGCGCCGGTATCGTTGTTCTTCTTTTTCTTTCTCATGCTCATCATCACTACTTTGCGCGGGATCGAGCTCCATCCGATGAACTATTTCTTTCTGGCGACGGCGTTCTTCTCGTTTCATCTCTTGCTGGCCTATCTGGTGGATCACATTTCGATTCACCTCGCCTTTGGCATCTGTTCGGGCGTTTCAATCTTTCTGGTCGTCTCGTATTTGCGACTGGTGGTGGGGACACGATTCGCATTGCGCGAAGCCGCCATGGCCCAGTTCATTTACCTGGTTGCCTTCTCGTATGCGTTCTTTCTTAAAGGATTTACCGGGTTGGCGATCACGATCGGGTCAATCATTACGCTGTTCGTGGTGATGCAGGCGACTGGAAGGATCCGCTGGAAAGAAAAGTTTACGGCGTCACTGCCCCAGCCTCCGATCAATCCGATCGAGACGCGCACGGCGCCGACCAGCATTACGAGTTGAGCGCGAAGCGATGAACGAACTCAAAATCTTTGCGCGCGAGAGTCACCGAACGCCGGGCTTCTGGGAAAGGCAGTTTTCTCGTGAAAGCACTCGTGCGCAAAGTATCTTTGATGTGCTGTTGGGAATGATTGGTCCGGTATTGTGCTTTGCCTTTGATCCGTTCGTCTTCAAGGGAGGGATCTTCGGCCCGCCGTTTTACCCGCAGTATCAACTGTTCGTCTACGCGTTTAGCGCGTTGGAAATCGCAGTTTTGGGTTTGTGGCTCGCATCAGGAGCGACCGGTCGCTTTCCGAAACAATTGGCAGGCGGCATTCTGCTTTGGGGTGGGATTATGTCGGCTGCGGTTGGCTTAATCCTCCTCCCGTTCAGTGTTATCGGCTTGGCATTGGGGATTGGACTGTTTGGTTTCACACCATTCCTCACTGCGATTGTGTACCTGCGGAATGGTGTTCGTGCCTGGCATTCAGACGCTGAAAAAACCTCAATCCATCTGCGCGCGACGGCGGTCCTGGCAAGCCTTCTGATAATTGGCGGATTACCGTTCTTAATGTCCTACTCGGTTCACGTGTTTGCTGCGAGTTCAGTCACCGAAATAGTTACCGCGGACTCGCGGCACGCGGTCGCTGCTGCTCAACGCCTAAGACCGATGAGTCTCTTCGCCGATTATGAACTGGAAAGATTGATCCAGGCATATGCGGCTGAACCGGACCCGGGACGCAAGGAATTACTCAAGACCTGTTATCAGGAAGCGACCGGGAAGGATATTGAAGTTGTGCTGACTATGCGAGACTAGAGCCGCCGGCCGACGATATCGAACTCGAACTTAACCGTGTCGCGGACGCGGACCATCCCGTGAAATGCTGAAGTGGCTTTGACCTTGAAATCGCCGCGGTCGACCGAGAATTTACCCTGCGCGCGCAGTTCGTTCCCTGTCACAGTCACTTTGGTAGGTATGGTGATCGAGCGTGTCGTACCGAGCAGTGTGAGATTGCCGATAATCTTAAGATCGTACTGATTTTGGGCCGTTGATTTTCCCGTGACCCCGGTGCTTCTAAAAGTGATGTCGGGATATTGATCGGGCAACAGCACGATGTCGCGCAGCTCTTTGTTGATGATTTGCTTTTGCGCGTCAGTAAACACGCTGCTGGTTTCTTCCATTGAAGCGGATTTGGCGACTATTTCTAATGATGAAGTCGTAATCGAATCCGGATCAAACCTTGCCTCGCCCGAAAACTCGCGCACTGCAACCAGATGGTCATGACCTTTGAACCAAAGCAATCCACCGGCAAGTGCGTGGGCGATGAATTTGCTGCCTGAAGGATCGAGTTGGTACCGGGCGGCGGCAGGCGTGCTAGTGTTTGAGTCGCGCGGTGACGCTTCGACAGTAGAGGCGACGAATGTGCTCTCACGATCTGGGTCTGGGCCCGAGTAGCCTGATGCCAGTGCCCCGAGATAGGCCATAAAACATTGGCAAAGAGTACAAGGGGCAGAAGCTTGAGTGCTTTCATCATGCGACTCCTGAAAATACTTGTTACTAGCTGTTCATTCTCGAGGGCTCACGCGGCGCGAATATGCCGCTCAGATTTCGGTTGATCCGGTGCGTGCTTGGCCGCTTCGGTCACAGCCACGCCGTGTTTGAAAACGAGTTCGCCGCCCAGCCAACCACCGATCGTCAAACCCACTACACCCACAAGCGAGAGAATCAAGGGCAACATCGGAATGCTGGTAATCCATGCTGCGCCGCTGTTGGTGCGCAGGTAAAAGCTTGCCGCAAAAATCAAAAGCGTGATGATGTTGACGCGCGCGTGCCAATTGGCGACTTTCACAGCAGCGCGGTCGGTGAGTGTGGCCCAATCAATCAAACCCGGAATGGCGGCTGCCGCGCCGCCGAGGATGCCTCCCAATAACGTGTAGAACGCCACATAATCTTTCCAAACCGGGTTCCCACGCCACATGTAAATGAGATCCGCAATCACTGAAAAGACCAACAACCCAATTGGAAATGGAATCAAAATTGGATGAATCGGATGTCCTCCGATACTTGCTTTACTTGCCATGACGCCCTCCTTACGGACGTTTTGATTCACAAAACGCATGCCAATCCGTTCAGCTAAATAGTTGCGAATACTGTCAACAATTGTTGAAAAGGGATGTACTGATCTCGACCTGTCATCAGTTGGTTGTTGGAAATCAAGACAGGTCCGAGTGTTGAAGACGTGTGCGGTCGTTCCGACCTTCGATGGCACATGTCTCGCTAACGAGAAACGTAATGAAACCAACATCAGGGACTACGGAATCGGTTTGGATGGCGACGTCCAACCCACCATGCAGCGATCCTCTTGGCCGAGACACTTCTGCAAACGTTTGTGTAATTGGCGCCGGCATCGCCGGATTAACGACCGCCTACCTGCTTTCGCGTGAAGGCAAGACCGTCGTCGTTCTGGACGATGGGCCAATTGGTGGCGGTATGACCGCGCGGACGACTGCACATCTTAGCAACGCGCTCGACGATCGCTTTTACGAGATCGAAAGGCTCTTCGGTGAAGAGGGATCGCGACTGGCCGCGCAAAGTCACACCGCGGCAATTGATCGGGTTGAGTCAATCGCTGGCGACGAAAAGATTGATTGTGAGTTCGAACGGGTCGACGGATATCTGTTCGTGCCGCCGGACGGGCGGATGAAGGTGTTAGAAGACGAGCTGCCGGCCGCTCATCGTGCAGGGCTCACTGAAATAAGACGACTTGAGCGCGCTCCTCTCGATAGTTTTGACACTGGCGCGTGTCTGCATTTTCCGCATCAAGCACAATTTCATCCGCTAAAATATCTGACGGGCTTGGCGCAAGCCATTCAGCGAGCCGGTGGCGAAATCTTTAATGGTACTCATGCTGATGAGATTGAAGGAGGCACTAATGCCCATGTGTTGACTTCGAGCGGGTACACAGTCACGGCTGACAGTATCGTGGTGGCCACCAACACGCCGGTAAATGATCGGATAGCGATTCACACCAAGCAGGCCCCTTATACGACCTACGTCATCGGTGCGCATATTCCGAAAGACTCGGTGCCTTCGATCCTTTTATGGGATGCGCCTGCTGATCCGTATCAGGGCTATCACTATGTTCGCGTTGAGCGAGCCGGCGATCACGATGTGCTGATCGTTGGCGGTGAAGATCACAAGACTGCTCAACAACATGATGGCGCGCAGCGTTGGGGGAAGCTGGAACAATGGACACGCAACCGATTCTCGATGGCGGGCGAAATCGAGTATCGCTGGTCGGGGCAGGTCATGGAAACGATTGACGGCCTTGCTTTCATCGGTCGCAATCCGGGAGATGCCGACAATGTCTTCATCGTTACCGGTGACTCAGGTATGGGAATGACCCACGGAACGATAGGCGGCATGCTCATCACTGATTTGATCATGGGACGTGAGAATCCGTGGACTGAGTTATACGATCCCGCGCGCAAGACAGTCTCAGCGGCCCGCGAGTTTGCCCACGAAAACCTGAATGTCGCCGCCCAGTACCTGGACTTGCTTACCCCCGGCGAAGTCGATTCGCCCGACCAGATCGAAAAGGGTGAAGGATGCGTCGTGCGAAGCGGCTTAACAAAGGTCGCGGCATACCGGGACGAGGACGGCACGCTGCACAGCGTTTCCGCCATCTGTACTCACCTTGGCTGTGTAGTTAGTTGGAACTCTGCCGAGAAGACCTGGGACTGTCCCTGCCACGGATCGCGATTCGACAAGCTGGGCAGTGTGATTAATGGACCGGCGAACGAGGACTTGCCGCCGGTAGCTCTGGAATAACTCAAATCAGAATCGAGCGATCAATCCCACACGCACGGCTCTTGGCGATCCGGGTGAAATGTTGTTGTTGCCGTCAGCGTTGATGTAATAGCGCTGATCGAGCAAATTCTCGAAGTGAGCTTGCAGTCGCCACTTCTCGTTAAAGGGCACAAAGATAGCCGCCTCGATCTTGGTGTATCCCGGAAGCGTCACTTTATTATCGATTGCCGCGAACATGTCCGAGCGATGAATTAGCCCCACGCCAAAGCCGAGCCTTGGCAGCGCCTGAAACTTGTTCCAGAGCGAAAACGTGTGATGCGGGACCTGAGCGACCTGAGCTCCGGCCGCCGCCGCGGTGGTCGCGCTGGTAATAAATGCGTCCTGATAAGCGTAGCCGCCGGCAATGCTCCACACTCGATTTATACTTCCATTCAATCCCAACTCGAGGCCGTTCGAACGTTGACTGCCCGTCTGGACAATCCTTGTCGGATCCATTGGATCAGTTGACCGTGTGTTCGTCCGATCCTGGCGATAGATCGCCGAAGTAAAAGCCAGGTGAGGGTGAACTTCCCACTTCACACCCAGTTCGTAGTTGCTGAATTTCTCTGGCTTGACCTGCTGCGTAATCGTCGTCAGCGACGAGAACTGATCTCCAGAGCTCGGCAAGTAAGAAATCGCGTAGCTTCCGTAAATCGAAACGCTCGAGATTGGCTTGATCAGTAACCCCGCGCGTGGCGAAACCAGCCGGTCAATGCGGCGCAGATCTTCCCCGGTCCGGTTATTGTGGAATTGCAGATCGAAATAGTCATAACGCACGCCCGCGATCAGTTGCACGAATCGCGAAAGCTCAATTTGATCCTGCGCGTAAACCGCACCCAAATTCACCTTCACATGGTTGTTTGCGTCGGTGGCGCTCTGCCGGAAAGTCACCGGCGTACTGATAGTCGGATTGGCGTAGGAAGCGAGAATTGATGTGGCCGAGTTGTTAAAGAACCCTGTGTTGCGGAAATTGTCCGTGAGCTGACGGCCCACCTCAGTCCCGCCCAGCAGTGTGTGCTTGATTTGGCCGGTCGAAAGCGCAAGTGTCACATCAGTTTGATTAAAGATGTTCTGCCGCTTTGTGGCGTTGTTATAGGCGGAAAGAGCGACTTGCGTCTTGTCGGGAGTCACTGCGCCGGGCACGTAATTCTGATACGCGCGATCGTAATCCCCAAACAGAGTTTGGTTGCGAATGTTGAGACGGCCGGCGTTGTGTTCGACGACTGCTGAGCCAAGATTAACCGTGGCCCGCACGTAAGTATTTGCCGGATCGCCAAAATAGGTGGAGATCGGAGTGTCTGATGGTCTGCCTTCGAATGAGGGGATACCACGGTCCGCTATACGCCGGTCGTGAAAACGCTCATAGTTTAGCGTGATTCTGGTTCCCGTGCCCGGCAATATCGTCAAGCTCGGCGCAACGCCGTAGCGATTGAAATAGACGTACTTTCGAAAACTGTCTGCGCCCTGGTACAAGCCGTTAACGCGAAAAGCCAGGAATTTGTTTAGAGGCTGACCGAAATCCACGGTCGCGCGACGATTGCGGAACGATCCGGCCTCGAACGTCACTTCACGCAGCTTTGCAAAATTCGCATCCTTCGTGACCCGATTGATCACGCCGCCACCACCGCCGCGACCAAAGATCATTGCGTTAGGACCTTTCAGGGCTTCCACGCGCTCGACGTTGTAGAGATCGCGAAAGTACTGCACGTCATCACGCGCGCCATTTATGAAAAAGTCCGCGCTCGTACTGTTACCGCGGATTACCAATTGGTCGCGATTGTTCTCGCCCTGATGCGAGGAGATGCCGGGCACGTAACTAACTGCTGCGGCAATGCTGTCCATTGACTGATCTTTGATTTGGTCCTGGGTCACGACCGCGATCGACTGCGGAATGTCGCGGAGGGAAGTCAGCGTTTTGGTGGCGCTGTTGACGGCCCCGGCTTCATATCCCACAGTTTCGGTCGCCACAATCGAGACCTCAGCGTGCGCCTCGGCGGGACTCAAAGTAATCTCCAAAGTCTGGACGCTGGCGCTGGAAACGTTGATCGGCTGCGACGTGTGAGCGAAGCCTTTGGCTGACACACTTAAGGTATAGGTTCCGGGCGACAGAGAAGTATTGAACTCTCCCTGATCGTTGGTCACGACTGACGACTTGAAATGAGGCCCCTCAAAGGAAACGTTGGCTCCAGCAACACGCGCGTGATTTGGATCGTTAACTTCGCCGCGCACTAAGATCTGTTCGCCTTCGGCCTGACCAATGACGGCCATGCCCGCCAACAGCGTGGCGACCAGCGTCACTCTAAAAATCAACTGCCCCGGGCTGATATTGATAATCATTTTCAAAAAGGGATTGTACTGACCTGAATTAGGATTCGTCAATACCAAAATCGTTTTTTGTTTTTTGGGACGGGCGCATCTGTGGCGCTCGATGGGGCTGGCAACGGGCGAGAGTCGGCAACGCAGAGCACGGAAACGCTTGGATGTTGTGGGAAAACCCTCGACGACTAAATATTGGGGCGCAGGAGGCTGCGAAAGATTCCCTGGATTTCTACGCGCGAGGCATGTACGCGTATGGGTTCGAGTTGAGCGTTCGAGGGGCGAAGCTCAACTTCGTCGCCAAACCGAAACAGGCGCTTGAGAGTGGCGCGGGCGCGATCGATGAGGGCCACGACGATCTCGCCATCGCGTGCTTCGTTACGACTCTCAATCAACGCGATGTCGCCGTCACAGATGTGCTCGTCGATCATCGAATCGCCTTTAACACGCAGAGCATAGATGCGCTCGGGCCGCACGCGGCCGAGAAGAAAACGCGGCACACAGATCATTTCGATATCTTCAATGGCATCAATCGGAGCGCCGGCGGCGATTCGACCCACCAGGGGAACTTCGCAAACGGCGTCGGCCGGAGCTTCTTCCATTCTCACGGCGAGAGTAAAGTGGCCTGGCTCGTGTTCGCGTTTAATCAATCCGCGCTTCTCGAGTGCCGTGATGTGTTTCGCGATCGTCGCTTTCGAGCTGACACCGAAGTGACGCGCAATCTGTGCGTAAGAAGGCTCGTGTCCGTGCTTAGCTAGAAAACGAGTGATGTAATCGAGGACTTCTTTTTGACGTTGAGTGCGCGGTAGCATCTTGATCTCAATCAGTGAGTTGTGCGAATTCTAATCTTGCTAACTTGGAATCGTCAAGGAAATCTCTGCAACGGCGTGATTCAATGTCGTTGTCGTTGAAATAACGTCAAGCGAGGCTGACTATTGACTGACCACGAGCGATAAGCTAAATCTCATGACCTCTTGAAGCGGTGGCGTTTTCCCTTGTAACCAAAGAAGCTGCGCAGCCGTATTAATTGATTCAACGCTTGCTCTTCGACGCAGTCGTAAATTCTTTTGACTGCCTCTTCTTTGTCACATCTCGAAATGAAAGGAAACTGGTCCCGATGAAACGGACGTCTCGTTCCACAGGCAACATTAGTGCGTTTGTTCTGGCGATCGCTGCTTTCGCATTGGTTGTGGTTACGCTCGGAGGGTTGGCTGCGCGCGCTGAGAGCGCAAACTCACCGCAGCCACCATTCGCATCGCAGACGCCGGCGCCTGCGCCGAGCGCGACGTCGACACCTACTCCAAGCCCGACTCCAACGCCGATTAACTGGTCGACTGATCCGATGTTGCGAAGATTTGTCTGGCGGGGGATTGGCCCCGCAAGCATGGGAGGGCGAATCGATGACATCGCTGTGGTTGAGAGCAATCCATATATTTACTACGTCGGCTTCGCGACTGGAGGAGTTTGGAAAACGACGAACAATGGCACCACTTTTCAACCGGTGTTCGACACCTATTCCACTGCATCCATTGGGGATATTGCGGTGGCTCCCTCGAACCCGGAGATCGTTTGGGTCGGCACGGGCGAAGCTAACAACCGACAGAGTTCAACCTTTGGCGACGGCATTTACAAATCCTCGGATGGCGGCAAGACCTTTACGCGAATGGGCCTGGAAAACTCACAGGCGATCGCCAGAATCGTGGTCGATCCAAAAGATGCGAACACTGTGTATGTGGCGGTGCTGGGCCATCTATTCGGAGCAAACAAAGAACGCGGCATCTACAAGACGACCGATGGCGGCAAGTCCTGGGCAAACGTAAAGTTTATCGATGAAGACACGGGCTTCACTGACCTCATCATGGATCAATCGGACCCGAAGACTTTATATGCCGCTTCTTATCAGCGGCGGCGCACATCGTGGGGATTTAATGGTGGTGGTCCAGGCTGTGGCATTTGGAAGACTACGGACGCCGGAAAGACCTGGAAGAAACTGGAAGGCAGCGGATTGCCGGCAGGATTGCTTGGTCGAATCGGGCTTGATGTCTCGCGCTCAAATCCAAACGTCGTTTATGCGCAGATCGAAGTAGGCGCGAGTTCGGGCACTGGCGGCGAAGAAACGCTCGCCGGCGGCGGTGCAGCGAGCCCGACTCCGACGCCTTCACCGTCGGCCACCCCGGCCTCTTCGCCGACACCTACACCGATTGATCCCAAGAAGTCCGGCGTCTGGCGATCCGACGATAAAGGCAAAAGCTGGCACATCGTGAGCAATGAAAATAATCGGCCAATGTACTACAGCCAAATTCGGGTTGACCCGAGCAACTCTGAGAATGTTTATGTTGGTGGCTTAAACTTTAGCAAGTCGACTGATGGCGGCAAGAAGTTCACCTCGCTTCAAGCGGGCATCGCGCACAGCGACAATCACGCGATCTGGATCGATCCAAAAAACGGAAATCACATTTTGATCGGCAACGACGGTGGGCTGGATGTTAGTTACGATCAAGGCGCGACCTGGGAATTCATCAACACGATTCCGGCAGCGCAGTTCTATGCGATAGCCGCGGACATGCGCAAACCCTATTACGTGTATGGCGGTTTACAGGATAACGGATCGTGGGGTGGGCCGAGTCAGACGCGAAATCCGGCCGGCATCACGAACTCTGACTGGTTTCGTACAGGTGGAGGCGACGGCTTCTATGCCCTTGCAGATCCTAACGACTACAACATCGTCTATTCGGAATCGCAGAATGGAAATATGAGTCGCGTGGATCTGCGGACCGGCCGCAACGCGAACATTCGCCCGCGCGGCGTTCCCCGCCGCGGCGCAAATCGGCCCGGAGGAGCAGGTCCGGCCGCATCACCTTCGCCTGGGGCCTCGCCTGAGCCGAGTCCTCAGGATCCGATAACTGCTTTAGCCGCAGTAACCGGGGCCCAGGGAGGTGGCGGATTTGGCGCCAACCTGCCCACTAATATAGTTCCCGCCCCATCTCCCGGAGAGCAGTTCAGGTTCTATTGGAGTACTCCTCTGATAATGTCGCCGCACAACTCGCGAATTATTTACGTGGGTGGCGATCGGTTCTTCAAATCGCTCGATCGTGGCGACACCTGGACAGCTTCCGCTGATCTTACCAGGCATATCGATCGCAACACGCTGTCGATCATGGGCGTGAAGGGCACCGAGCCGATGGCTTCAAAGAACGATGGCTACACAAGCTATGGCTATGTAGTCACAATTGCTGAGTCGCCCGTCGTTCCCGGCATCCTTTGGGCGGGCACCGATGATGGCAATGTGCAGATCAGTCGCGATGGGGGAGCAACCTGGACAAACGTTGCCAGGAACGTGCCCGGTATTGGCGATCTCTATCACATCTCGCGGGTCGAGCCGTCGCACTTTGACGCCGGCACAGCTTACCTGGCTGTCGATGGGCATCGATTTGATGATTGGAAACCTTACCTGTTTGTGACGCGCGATTACGGCGCAACCTGGAGCTCGATCGTGAGCAACTTGCCCGCGTTTGGCAATGTCAACGTGGTGCGTGAGGACCCGAAGAATAAGGATCTGCTTTACGTTGGGACTGAGCTCGGCTTTTACCTTTCGTTCGACGGCGGCCGAGAGTGGAAGCCGCTGATGTCGGGGCTGCCGATGGTTCGTGTTGACGACATTCTGATCCATCCGCGCGATGGCGATGTGATCATTGGGACGCACGGGCGCGGCATATTCATACTCGATGACGCGACCGCGCTACAACAACTGACGCGCAGCAAGGTGCTCGACACCGACGTCTTTTTGTTTGACGTACGGCCCGGCACACAATGGCTTACAGATATTCGTCTAAGCCGTTATACAGGTGGAGCGAAATTGTTCCGCGGCGTGAATCCCGCGCCGGGAACGGTAATCAGCTACTACTTGAAGGCAGCGCCCGAGGGAGACGTTAAGATCACGATCAGCGATTACTCCGGAAAGGTTGTGCGGAACATTGCCGGAACAAATGAAGTGGGCATCAATCGCGTGCAATGGAACCTGCGCGGCAATCCTCCTCCGCGTCCGGCAAATCTTCCCGCCGGTGGCGGTGGCGGGGGAGGCGGCGGGTTCGCGAACCTGTTCAATATTGGGCCGCTCCTGGATCCCGGGACCTACAACGTAAAATTGTCGGTCAACGGCAAGGACTACACCGCAAAAGTTGTAGTGGAAGCAGACCCTGGAATACAACCTTAAGTCCCGGTTACGGCTCCAGCGGTACACGCAATGAAGCTCAAGATTGGAATCACGAAGCGGGACGTGGCTCGCTTGCTCACCCAATCTTTCGGGCAATTACACACTTTAGATAATGTGTCTCCGGTACGCCCATGAGTACCGGATGGTCGGTCGCCTGCCCGCGAACTTCGACGATTTGTAATCGGTGACGTGCATCCAAAGCCGCCTCATGAATGATTTCCAGAAACATTGATTCGCTCATGTGATACGAACATGTGCAGGTGATTAGGATTCCGCCCGCATTGAGAAGTTTCATGGCCCGCAGATTGATTTCTTTATAGCCGCGCGCCGCGGACTTTATGCTTGCGCGGTTTTTCGCGAACGCCGGCGGGTCGAGCACGATCGTATCGAATCGCTCGCCGTCGGCTTCGAAGTCACGCAGAGTGTCAAAGACATTTGCGACGCGGAAATCGATGTTATTCAGGCCGTTCAACTGCGCGTTTCTGTGGGCCGCCGCGATCGCGTCTTCGGAAATGTCGATTGCCGTCACGTGCGCCGATTTCGAAGCGATGTTAAGCGCAAACCCTCCGTTAAAAGTGAAACAGTCCAACGCGCGGCCTCGCGCGTAGTGCCTGGCGCTCTGATAGTTCTCACGCTGGTCGAGAAAGGCCCCGGTTTTCTGCCCGCCGAGCGGTGATATCACCACGCGTATGCCGTTCTGTCTGATCTCGACCTCGGGTGGGACCTCGCCGTGCAATACGCCGGCTTGCAGATCGAGGCCCTCGAACTGGCGCACGCGTGCGTCGTTTCGCTCAACCACAGCTCGTGGACTGAACTCTTCAACCAACAAGTCAACAAACATTTGTTTAAGCCGATCGGTTCCCTGCGAAAGAGTTTGCAGCACAAAAACGTCGTCGTACTTGTCGATGATGAGAGAGGGAAGCAGATCGCCTTCTGAATAGACCAGCCGGAAGGAATTTGTTTCGCGCGCAATTGGTTCGCGTCGCCGCGCACAATCACGCAAACGTGTCTGCCACCACTCGCGATCGATTCCTTCGTCTCGGGTGGTTAGGATTCGGAGGGTGATCTCTGAACGGTCACTGTAAAAAGCCTGACCGACGAAATTGCCAGCCGGGTCAACGGCGCGCACAATGTCGCCACCGGCGGCGCTTTCAGCTCCGCGGACCTCGCTGCGATAAACCCACAAGTGACCCTGGCGAATGCGCTTCGCGCCTCGCGCTGAGATTCTTACTTCCGACACGATGATGCGAAATTAGCACAGACCCTGCGGTTCCGAGCAGCTTTTGTGGCTGCCGAATCAATATTTGCACTTGACCGCGCGCAGATTTCCGCGTATGAAAAGAGCGTCCTGCGACTCCGCGGATTTGAGCTACCCCCAGGTGAAAAAATCCGATTAATGGCCGTACCTGCAGACGTCAGCCACATAACCTCCCAACCTGAAAGCGAAACCTCAACGCTGCAGACAATTGTCGAACTTGTCCGCCGCATTATGCATGCGGACGTAGCCAGTATTCTTAGTTACTCGCTCACCGATGATACGGTCACCTGGAAAGCGGCCAGCGGCTTTTCCCCCAACGTCGATTACCAAAAACCGGTATTCCGGCCACTTGCGGTTGCCTTTGCGCGCCAGGCGCTCGATCAAAATACCGTAGTCATTTTTGAAGACATTGGCCTTTGTCCCGAGCTGCCGGCCGAGAGTTTTCCGGTCCACGCGGCCGAAGGCGTGCATGATTTGGCCATTGCCCCGCTGCGCATCCACGGAAATCGATCCGGCGCGGTGACGGCCGGTTTTCGCACGCGCCATCACTTCACCGAAGAAGAGAAGCGTTTGCTGCAGGATTTAGCCGAGATGGCTACCGTCGCGCTCAACAGTGCGCGTTTGTTCGAGACGGTAAGCGTGGCCGAAAAGATCTGGGAGCAAACCTTTGATGCGATCGATGAAGGCGTAGTCGTTTACAACGATCAAAGACAAATCGTGCGCTGCAACGCGCGCGCGGCTGAAATGATCGAGCTGCGAGCGGATGAGACCGTCGGAATGATCTTTGACAAAGCTTTTGCACGGCTGGTCGGAGAAGAGCAGGCGCTTTACTACCTGTCTCAAAACCGGGAGGGCAAGTTTGCGTTTGAAGCACAAACTGCAGGCGGACGGCGTTACGTGATTTCGGTTTCTTCAATCGCGCTGCCCAGTGGCGAGACGGTTAGTGTGGCCGGCTGGAACGACGTAACCAGAATATCGGCGATGCAGGAGCAGTTGGCGCGCTCGCGACGACTGGGTAGTGTGGGCCAATTGGCAGCCGGCGTCGCGCACGAAATTAATAACCCCTTGGCCGCCATTGCCACATGCGCCGAAGCGGTTATGCGTGATTTGCGCCGGACTGAGTCGGTGCAAAAGGTCGCCGAGGACCATCAGTGGACCTACTACCTGGAAGAGATTGTTCGGCAGGCGCTGCGGTGTAAGGACATCACGCGCGGACTTCTGGACTTGACCCAACAGCGGAAGGCGAAACGAATTCTTTGTGACCTCAATCTGATTGCCGGCCAGTGCGCCAAAGTCGCAGTGCAACAGTCTGAGTCAACGCGGGTCGAATTTGAGGTCAACCTCGATGAAAACATCGGCGAAGTGGCCACCGATGCAGCGATGGTGCGACAGGTTGTAGACAATCTGGTCAGCAATGCGGTCGATGCGCTGGGCGAAAAGGGCGGCCGCGTTATGATTACCACGGCGCGCGACGGCGATCGTGCGGTCATCGAAGTCGGCGACAACGGCGTTGGTATTCCGGCGAATTTAATGGCGCGAGTTTTTGATCCTTTCGTAAGTACGAAAGGCGCCGGCAAGAATTACGGACTTGGGTTAGCAATCTGCGCCGCCTTAGCTGAAGCGCTTGGTGGCGCGCTGACTGTGGAGTCCAAAGAGGGCGAGGGCAGCAGATTTCGCCTGTGGATTCCCCGGCGTGCGCCTGAAAAATAGTCCAGAGAATCATGAGTCGCAAGATACATGTGCTTGTCGTCGATGACGATAACCTGCTTCGCAGGCTGGTCGTCGAGCAACTCGCGCGCTCAGATTTCGACGCGGTGGCGGCTGAGACTGGCCACGCTGCTTTAGAGATTCTGCGGGAACAGGACTATGACGTGGTGATGTTGGACATCATGATGCCGGACCTTTCCGGGCTCGAGGCTTTGCGTCAGATTCGCCAGCTCGATGATCCGCCCGAAGTAATCATGCTCACCGCCGACACGTCGCTCGCCACGGGAATCGAAGCCATGCGCTTTGGCGCCTACGACTATCTCACCAAGCCGGCCACGCTCGACGAAATTGAAGCGGTCATTCGCAAAGCGGACGAAAAACGGCGACTGGTCAAACAAAACGCATCGCTTCGTGCGGTAGTGCGGCCCGTCAATTCCATGGACGAAGCGTTGCCGATTACCGATGGAAACCCAGCCATGGCGGCCTTAATCGCCGAAGCTGAGATCGCGGCCCGGACGGATTCGACGATCCTGTTGACCGGCGAATCCGGCACCGGGAAAGACGTGGTGGCGCGCTACATTCACTCCCAAAGCAACCGCTCCGGTACGCCGATGATCACGGTAAACTGCGGAGCATTACCCGACACGCTGTTTGAATCCGAATTTTTTGGCCATGAGCGCGGCGCTTTCACCGGGGCTACCTCGTTGCGGCGTGGCTTGCTCGAAGCGGCCGACGGTTCCACCTTGTTTCTCGACGAGATCGGCGACCTGGCCCAACAAATGCAGGTCAAGTTTCTTCATTTTCTCGAGCAGGGCCGCTTTCGTCGGGTGGGTTCGACGCGAGATCAAAATGCTGACGTGCGCGTGATTGCCGCTACTAATCGTGATCTGCCCGAGGAGGTCAAGCAAAAAAGGTTCCGCGCCGATCTTTTTTATCGCTTGAATGTCGTGTCATTGACAATTCCGCCGTTGCGCGAACGGCCTGAGGACATTCCCACACTCATCGATCACTTTATCGAGCTTTACCGGCGCCGGTTCAACCGGCCGGCCTTAAGTCTCTCTCCGGAAGCCCGCGATTATTTGCAAAACCATTCCTGGCCAGGCAATGTGCGCGAGCTGCGCAACTATCTCGAGCGCGCGGCGGCCATTTCTCCGGGCGATGTTATCGACCTAAATCAAGTGTCGGGAATCACCGCGGAAAGCGCCAACGTAAGAGTGGGCTCATCAGCCGTGGCTGCTCAGGCCGCTCCGGTGACGCTTGAAGAGCTGGAACGCGAGCACATCATTCGTGTGTTGAAAGAGAGCGATGGCAATCGTGAACGAGCAGCGGCCATTCTGGGGATCTCGGCGCGCACGTTGTATCGCAAGCTGCGCGAATATGAGACCCGACTTGCTTCAACTGGCCTGGCCACCGAGGAGTGATCGATCGGAACTACTCAGGTTTCTTTCTCTTCTTTTCCGCCTCAGCCGCACAATCCACGCACAGTTCACGATCAACCGGTTCAATTGCAGTTAGGTGAAGAATCGGGGTTTCGATGGGCCGGTTAATAACTACCGGAGTCACTCGTAGTCCACACAGAGTCCTATCCTGAGCTTCATTGACCAAATGCCAAACGCCGCCTGACGAGGTCGTGGCCCACATTGTGAGACGTACTCTAGCCGGTAGGACTTGAGAAATTCTTGAGGCTCCCGTCCAGGAAGTCCCGACCCCTGACAAAATGTCAGTCGGCTGACAAAACGTCATGGCCTCAGGAGCCGTTTCTTGGTCTTCACTCTAATGGACCCCTGCGAGCTTCCCGAAAATACGCGAGTTTTCTCAGCAAATCGCTTTTTCCGCTAGATCGGAACTTCGGCACAGCGCTTGTTAATGTCCGAGCGACTGGTTGTCTCCCGCCCAATCAGTTATTTGCGGACAAGGAGTACTCGGGAGAAGTTTCGCATCATGGCCGCGAAGACGCGGCAAGGTGCGCTTGCCCTCATCACTCGAAATTTAAGGAGCTCAAAATACGATGATCAAGTCAAAGAAAAAAATCGTCGCGGTTATGGTGGCCACATTCTGCTTGTTTGCTTTGGGTGTCGCCGGAGTTGCGCAACGGCATATGTTTGTTGCGGCGCCGCGTCCCGAAGTCGTGGTGGATCTTTCCGCGGCCGTCGAGCGCGAGTCTAAGCTCGTGTCGTTGGACAAGTCGTCGGTGGTCAATCCAGGTGAAATCCTTGACTGGACCATCACATCGGCAAACAACGGCAACGCTTCCGCTTTCCAATACAAGACAGTCGCGCACATCCCGCGCGGCACCAGCTTCGTCGCCGGTACGGCCAAAGCCGATGGCGCGAAAACCGTTTTCAGCATCGATAGCGGCAAGTCGTTTTCAGAACTGCCCACCATCGAAGAAAAGCAAGCTGACGGCACCGTCAAGCGCGTCCCCGCGCCGGTCGCCATGTACACCGACATTCGCTACGAGTGGTCAGATCCGCTCGCGCAAGGTGGCAAGCTCTCCGCTTCTTACAAAGTGCGTGTGAAGTAAGACAGCGCACTCTGCCCAACCCCTGCCCCCACATAAATCAATGAGGACAATCATGAATAACCGAAGAACAAACTCTGTCGCCAAGGCGACCCTTCGCGTCCTGCTGTCGCTGCTGGTTGCAGCAATATTCTCAGGACGAGTAATGGCGCAAACTCCCGGCGGCACCACGATTTCGAACACCGCGAGCGCCACTTATTCCGATGGCTCGAACAATTACTCGACGGTTTCCAACACCGTCACGGTAACTGTTTCGAACGTTTCGGGTCTGGTGATCACGCCTGACGCCGGCAGCAACCCGACGGTCGTCGCCGGCCAGACGCTGGTGCTTTTCAATTTCACCGTGACCAACACTGGAAACTTCACCGACAAAGTGCACTTCGTGCCCGGCAGCGCCCATCTTTCGGGCCCCGGAACGATTACGCGTGCGGTGATCGACGTGGTCAATCCCGGCGCCGTCGACGGTGGCGATACAGATATTCTGAGCGCAGCGGTCGATTCGGCTGACATCGCCCAGAATGGCTCGATCAATGTCATCGTTGAGGTCAGCGTCAACGCAGGCGCGTCAGCGGGACAGGTCGTCCAGGTGTTCCTCGGCGATGCCGCTACCGGCGCGCCCTCTTACGACAACCAACCGGTGGCCGCACCGAACGCGGGCGAAGTCCGCACCGTGTCGAGTTCCTCGGTTAACGGCCAGCGCGAAGCGCGCGGTGACGTCAGCGTGACTGTAGTTAATGACGCGTTGCTGCAGCTGAGCCTTGGATATCCGGCGGGCCCCGTGGCTCTCGGATCAGACATCACCTATGCGTGGCAGGTCTGCAACAACGGTGCGCGAGATGCCGCCGGCGTGACCCTCAACGCTTCGACGCAGGTCTACATCATCGCTCCGATTCCGGCGCGCACGGTGCTGAAGTCCGGCCAGACATTCCCGGCGGGAACGCTCTACACCACCAGCGCACTTTCTACTGCCCCCTTGTCCGCGACCTGGAGCTCGTCAGCTCCCGTGCCGCTTTCGAACACAACGCGCATCGCGTTCCCGGTTGGAGCAACTCTGGCCGCCGGCGGCGCCTGCAGTGCTTCGATCAACATGCTCGTGACCGTCAACACCGGCATTGATGCTTCGGTGCCCATTGATGAGATCGGCGATGTGTTTGGCAAGAACACGGTGGCAGCGACCATCACCGACCAGTCTGGTGACGGAACACCCAACAACGGAGACGGCAACGCGAACTTCAATGAAGGTTACGTGGCCGGCGCCGGACACGGTGTCATCAACCAGACCACGCTGATCCAGATTGGCTCAGTGCTGATTGGACCCGTGGGCGCTCCGGCGGCTGTTGGTCCGAATGACAACAACGATGACTACACCAACAAGGCAGTCAACACTGGTATTGCGGGTGTGGCTCCGGGTGGCGTCACCACGGCATCAGGCCAGATCGTCTTTACCAACACGGTCCAGAATACCGGCAACACCAGCGACACGTTCACGATTGACGCGCCGACGGTCCCGGCGGGATTCACCGTTGAGGTTTCGACGGACGGTGGAACTAATTACTCAACCGTTTCCGGCGGAGGATCGGTTTCGTTGGCGATTGCATTCGCGTCGTCGGCCAACATCCTGGTGCGGGTGAGCGAGCCTGCGGGCAATACAGTGCTCACCGGCTTTGACTCAATTCTGCGCGCGACCTCAGTCGCAACGCCGGCCGCGAATAACCGAACGATCGATCGCCTCTACACCGGCTTCCTTCGTTTGGACAAAGCGCTCAGCGTCAGCAACGGTACCGGAGTTGGTGGGGCCACCGACGCAGTTCCGGGCGCCGTCATCACCTACAACGTCACTTACACGAACGTGTCGACCTCAAACGGCGATGCTAACTGCGTGAAGCTCACTGCTTCGAACGTGGTCATCACCGAAGATGGTCTGGCGGCTCCAAACAATTGGGGCACCTATACCACCGGCACGGGAACACCGAGTGATTCCGGATCAGGCGTGGTTGTCACCGTGAGCGCTACCAAGTACACGGACACGATCGCTTCGCTGGCTCCGGGAGCATCAGCGGTCTTTACGTTCCAACGTGTAATCAACTAAGCGTCATAGCTGTGGCACAGACCAACAGTCTGTGACTCGACTTACGGACTTCAGTCTGTGACAACAAATCACGGACTGAAGTCTGTGCCACTTAAAAAGCCCCTCTCGCCTCAAAGGCAAAGCCGTTGAGATTAACCTCCAAAACATCTCTGTTTGCAGCGAGTTTGCTGGTCTTGTTGCTCGGTTTTTCGGTCCAGTTGTGGGCCCGTACAGTCGAGTCCACCGGCGGCAATACGGCCATCTCAAACCAAGCGGCAGCGACTTACGTCGACAGTGAAGGCTCGTCGTACAACACGATCTCGCCGCTGGTGACGATCACAGTGATGGCGGTCGCGGGCGTTACCGTCACGCCCGACGAAACCACACCTTCAGACAACGTTGCACCGCGCGAGCAAGTGACGCGCGTCTTCAGCGTCTGCAACACCGGAAACATCACGGATTCGGTTGTGCTGACGCTCAGCAGCATCAGCGCGCCGGCAACTTTTGAATCGCTGCACTTCGACATCGATGGCAGTGGCACGCTGACCAGCGGCGATGTCGCTATCACGCTGAACCAAACCATCTCGCCGCAGTTGCTGCCACGCGCCTGCGTCGGCGTGATTGCGGTCATCAATAGCAACGATGTCGCGCCCCAGAGTACGCTCACGATTTCGATCACCGCCCGTTCGACGGCATCCGGAGCAGCTAATGGCGTTGTGCAGGACGCCGGTACGATCATCAATGCCGTAGGTTCGGGTCCCATGTTCACTGATCCTGCCAACGCCAGTCAGGCGCCAAGCAAGCTGGTGAACGGTCTGGTCGAAGCGGTGGTGAGCGCCGGTAATCAGTTCACTTACACGATCGCCTTCCGCAACAGCGGTGACACCGCGGCGCGAAATGTGATTGTCACCGATCCGCTGCCGCTCGGTGTCGAGTACGTACCCGGCTCGCTCAGATTGAATGATCAGCTGTTGTCCGACGTGCTGGACGCGGACCAGGGTTCGTTTACCGGTAATACGATTGAAGTCCACCTGCCACGTGTTAATCCCGCCGAGATATTTCGGATCACATTCAATGCACGACTAGCCAGCGCAGTGGCCGCAGGCACCGGGTTGGTTAACAACGCCACTTTCAGCGCCGCCAACGCTTCCGGCGTCCGCAGCACCGATGCGACGGTTGTATTCGATCCTTTCGGACTGGTCTTCTCGGCGCGTGGTGGCAGCTCAGCTGCAATACCAGGCGCGCGGGTCGAGATCTTCCTCGATGCCGGCGGCATTAATTTGCTTTCCCTGCCCCCCAGCCTCGGATACAGCCCGAATGCCCTGAATGCGAATCCATTCCCGACCGACGCCGCCGGACAGTTCAGCTTCAAGCCGGCCGCAGATCAAGTCGGAGCCAGCGGCGCCGAAGCAAACTATTTCATGAGAATCTCTGCGCCAGGCTTCTTGACGCGCATGATTCAGTTGACGGTCCGACCAACCACCGTGGGCCGCTTTGCACTAACGGTGCATGCGCTTGACGGTCAGGCGCTGGCCGATTCGAGATTCGATCTGGTTACCAGCGACGTCCAGCTCAATAACCTGGCCGCGCTGGTGATGAACATTCCAATGTTTGAGCCGACCGGGCTGCAAATCATCAAAGCGGCTGATCGGGCCCGCGCCGAAATCGGCGATGCAGTCTCGTATCGCGTTGAAGTCCACAATCCGACGATGTCGACCATCAAGAACGTAGTGGTCGATGATCATCTGCCTGCGTCATTCCACTATGCCGAGGGTTCGGCGGTCCTTACTATCGGCTC
>JADMIO011011131.1_pt1 | contig 32128 bp, 24 predicted proteins | sample 8958161 | NCBI WGS metagenome assembly JADMIO01 (sample SAMN16585339, study PRJNA669376) | soil metagenome | isolation source: Crop rotation soil | place: USA: Cullars Rotation, Alabama | collected 2011
CCCCCGCCACTCAGTTCGAACATGGCGGTCAGCACATAGGGGCGGTCCTCCCGGATCTGATCGTATGCGAGTTGAAAGCTATAAGTCCGGCTGGTGCGATTCCAGCGGTCGCGTTGGGCCTCGATCGATGAGAGGTCGCCAATCCAGGGGTTCACGACGCGATCGCCGCGCGGGTCCGGATCGTACTTGCGGTACTCGTAAAGCTCGAAAACGACCCGTCCCGAGGCCTTGGTCGGGTCGCCAAACTGGTCCTGCAGCTCGATCAGAGCTTCGATGCCGTCCGGGTGATTGTCACCGGTCCAGTCTTTAACCTGGGTAAAGATCGGATGGACGCGCATCGCCGCGGGCCCGAAAAGGGCCGCATCGGTTTGGTCTCTGGAATACGGGCGATTGCTGGAATGGCAACCTGTTGCGGCAAAGGCGAACACCCCAAGCACGACGAGCACGACCAGAGCCGGCGCCGTCGCTAGTAGCCTGCGGTGCGGGAGATGCATCGTGTCGGGAAGGGTACGTGCCGGCCTCGAAGGTGTCAACGTTCTCTGACTCGGCCGCGCCCTGCCTATAAAAGGCTACGTTTCTCCTACACGCATCAGATTCTTGTTGAGCCCTGCGTGATCTCCGCTACACTTGTCGCGTCAGTTTCACGGCTTGGCAGTTCACGCAATCGGGCGGGGTTCACCCCAGCAACTCCGGGAGGAAACGGAAAATGAGCAAGGGCAAGGTAGATCGATCGTCTCGACGCATCCAGCGTCGAGGCAGATTTCTGGCGTCGGCAACGGCTGCCGCCATCGCCGCGGTAGTGGCTGGCCGCGCTCACGCCGTCACGTACCTTTGGACCGGCACGGGGAGTGGGAATTGGAGTTCCAGTTCCAACTGGAGCGGCGGAACGGTCGCACTGTCGGCGGTCGACACCCAGATCTTTTACAACCCCGCCAGCGGCGTGAACTTCACGTCCAACAACGATATCGCCTCGCCTTTTATCCTCAATTCGATGATCTTCCTCGGCGGTTCCACGTTCAACCCAACGGTCAGCGGAGGCACGCTGCAATTCGTGCCCAACGGCGCCGCCGTCGCCAGCCTCACCGTCGGCGCCACGAACGCCACGCCGTACACGATCCAAAACGCGATCCTGATGAACAACGACCTGTCGATCCAGAACATCGGCAGCCTCTCGCCCGCACTGACGTTCGCTGGCCAGATCAGCGGCGGCGGCAAGCTCAAGCTCAATGGGGGATCGTTCGCGGTCACGTCGCCTAACACCTACACCGGCGGCACCGACGTCATCCCCGGCAGCCAGTTCGGACACTTGTTCGTCACCGGCAGCGGCAATCTTGGCAGCGGCTCGGTCAACGTCACTGGCGGATCGCGGCTCGTGCTCGATTCGGCGTCCAACATCACTTCCGGCCCCGGGAGCGTGAAAGTCAACGCCAGCTATTTCCAACTCAACACGATCACCCCCGCCGGCCTTGCTCTGTTGAGCAGCGATTCCACAGGTGTAATTGCGCTGGGGTCCAACTCGTCGGCAGCGATCGACTTCACGAACTTTCCAGGCATGCGGCTGGGCAGCTGGCTTCCGGGCGGCGCGCCGAACCTTGTCGCGTACAGCGGGACCATCACGCCCGCTGCTGACAACATCTACCGCTTCGGCGGGCAGGACAGTTCCAACACCGACCTGCTCGGTTCGGACATGCTCACGATTACATCGCAGTTGACCGATGCGCCCGGCGGCGCGCCGCGCAGCGTCGACATCCGCGGCATCTCCACGAATACCGCCGGCTCACGCGGCGGACGCGTCAAGCTTCTCAATGGATCTAACTCCTACACCGGCGGCACCTTCATCGGCACCGGGACCTACAGCAGCGTCACCAGCGCACTGGTCATCGACTTTTCGCCAGCCGCGGGAACCACCCCGCTGGGCACCGGCGACGTCGTCGTCAACGGCGGCGTGCTCGACTTCGAGGCCCTAGGCCGAGTCGGCGCGCTGCCCAACAACTTCATCTTCAATCCCGGCAGCACGCTGATGTTCAGCAACATGACCGGGAACAACCCCTGGACGATTTTCGACGGCATCGACCGCTGGCCGGACAACAAACCCGTCGCGCTTACCAGCGCCGAGATCGCGTTTCAGACCATCGGCTCAGGCCCACACGTCGAGAAAATCGGCACCGTCACGTTCTCGGGCAAGTCGCAGATGACGACCGACAACCAGCAGGGCATCACGCCGTCCACCACGATCGCTGTCAGCGCCTTGAACCGGGTCGGACGCGCGACGATGTACCTGTTTGGCCGGCAGATCGGCGGCGGGATTTCGCCGCAGCCGTTTGGGATCCTGGATCAGTTTCAGACGGTCGATGCGACGGGCCTGGTGGCGCCAAACGGCATGGTCGTGCCGTGGATCCTCGGCGCCGACCGCACCGGCGGCACCAACGCGCAGCCGGTGGCCAATTTCCTGCAGCTTGACGCAAACAACATCTTTCAGTTCTTCCCGCCGGTCACTTTCAGCTCCGGCACGGATGATGAAGTCGCCTTCAACCCGCTCAGCTCGATCCCCTCGAACGAAACCTGCTGGGCGCTGCGGTCCAGCAATCTCGCCATCGGCGCGGGAATCACGCTCACGATCAAGAGCGGCGGCCTGATCACCAGCGGCTTCAGCGGAGCCAGCGTGACGCTGAGCGGCTCGGGCACGCTTCGTTTCGGCTTGCCCGGTAACAGCGTCGAAGGTTTGATCTACACCAGCCAGAATGATGCGACGATCAGTTGCGCCATCGACGGCACCGGCGGGCTCACCAAGTGGGGGCCGTTCTGGCTGACGCTCTCGGGCGCCAACACCTTCACCGGCGGGGTGCAGATCAACGACGGCAACATCCGCATGGGCACTGCCACCGCGCTGAACAACAACCCGGTCGATATCGAAGGGCTGGGCGTGCTCGACCTGAACGCGCTGACCGTGGCCGTGCCGTCGCTCACCGGTGCGGGCATCGTCGCCAACAATACGAGCAACACCACCGGCACGCTGATCGTCAACAACTCCGCCGACTGCACCTTTGCGGGCACGATGCGCAGCACCATCGTGACCGTCGGCACGACCACGATCCAGCGGCACGTCGCGCTGGTGAAAAATGGCCCGGCGACGTTCACGTTGACCGGGGCGAACACCTACCTCGGCGGCACGACCGTGAACGCCGGCAGGCTCGTGGCCAACAAGCTGAGCAACGGCTCGCTGACCATCAACGGCGGCACGGCGCAGGTGACCGCCAAGCCCAAGGCGAATGATGCCTCGGGCACGACGATCATCCCCGCGCTGAGCATCGCCCCCGGCGGGACGCTCGACGTGACGAACAACAGCCTCGTCATCGACTACACGGGCCCAGTCGGCTCGCTCGTCGGCGACACCCGCGTCATGCTCCAAAGCGGCCGGCTGACCAGCAGCCTCGCGGACGCGGCGCACAAGCTCGGCTACGGCGACAACGCCGTGCTGGGCAAGACAACTTTTGCCGGCGCGAGCGTCGACAGTTCAACCATTCTCGTGAAATACACCTTCGGCGGCGACGCGAACCTGGACGGCCAAGTCGACGTGACCGACCTCGGGGCGCTGGCAACCAACTGGCAGACGTCCGCACCATGGACGGGTGGAGACTTCAACTACGATGGGTTCGTCGACGTGACGGATCTCGGCGCGCTCGCGACCAACTGGCAAGCCGGCGTGGGCTCACCGCTGGGCCCGGGTTCGCTCGAGCAAGCGATGCAGAGCGTGGGACTCTCCGGGATGGCTGTTCCAGAACCGGCTTCTCTCGTTTTGGCTGGAACAATCTTGGGAATGACGCGTCGGAGAGGGAAATTCAAACATCCGCGCTGATCTGCGACTTCAGCTCACCCACCGCTTCGCGGATCTGGTCCATGTGCGGGTTGATCGACAGCGCCTTCTCGTAGCACGCCACCGCTTCGGGCAGCTTCCCCGTGTGTGCGTACGCGTGCCCCATGCCCGACCACGCGCCGAAATGGATCGGCATCAGATCGACGGCCTTGCGGCAGTCGCGGATCGAGTCGTCGAATCGCTCGAGCAGGAACTCGGCAAGGGCTTTCTGATTGTACGCTTCGGGAAAATTCGGGCTGATGTGGAGGGCTTCGTTGAAGTGCTCGATCGCGTGGTCGTAGTCGCCACGGTCGATCGCATTGGCGCCGCGGCACAGATGATGGTTCGCCTCCGCGTCGCCACCGCGGAACCAGATCGACCACATCGCGTGCTCGGCCATCTGGTTGATCATCGGGTCCGGGTCTTTGAGCTGCTTGGCCAACTCGTGCAGGCAGCAGGTGCCGCCTACGAGACTTAACGAAAGTGCTGCGACCTTTCGGGCGTCGCAGCACGGGCTGGCGAGCAGGGAAACGATCTGAGCCGCTGTCCAGCGACTCTTGAGCAGCGCGAGCAACCCCGCGAGGTCCTGCCGCTCCAGGACCGGTTCAACGGCCGCTACGAATTCTTTGGGGTCCACGCTGCAGCTCACCATTGCTGAGATTCTAGACCAAGGTTTCTATAAATTTCTAGAAAAACAACAGGTTGAAAGGTTATTGGACAACGGTGATCGATCCCGCAAAGCCGAATTCTCCGCTGATTTTCGGCTAATATCCCGGCTTGGGGCGACGGGCTTCAACTTCCTGCTCCCGCTCTAATTGTGGTGCACGCGACTCGGCGGAAAATGGGCTGGCGTAATAGCTGCGGCGCATCGCCAGCGAGGCACCCAGCGGACGCGGCTTGTACCCCGTCTCCAGGGTATTGCTGCACCCCGAACTCACCGCCATCATTGCGACCAGAATTACAAGACAGGTGATCCCACGCATAATGTCCTAGGAGCATAGCGGGAGGCGTTTTCGTTGTCGATGTCATCAGACCCGCAGCTTCTTCGCCGGCGACTGCTCACACGGATCCATCGGCGATTCGTGACGACGACGCAGACGCACCTGGTCGGTCCGCTGCGGCCGCAGTTCACGCGCGTCGCCGACCCGGACGTCGTGCTCGACCAGATCGTCGACGCCGAAGATCGCCGCGAAAAACTCACCGGCCAGCGCCGTGACGGCGAAGAGCTTCACCTGCCCTACTGGGCCGAGCTGTGGGACAGCGCCCTGGGGATCGGCGCGCATCTCACGACACAGGACCTGCGCAGCAAGAACGTCCTGGACCTGGGCTGCGGCATGGGCTTCGCCGGGATGATCGCCGCCATGATGGGCGCCAAGGTCCTCCTGGCCGACCTGGAGCCCGACGCCCTGCTCTTCGCTCGGCTCAACACGCTGCGATGGCGTCGCCAAACCCGCGCCCGAAAACTGAACTGGCAAAAAGATCGTCTGGATGAAACCTTCGACTTGATCATCGGCGCCGACGTGCTCTACGACCGCTCGCAGTGGGAGTTTCTCGAGCCCTTCTTCCGCGCCCATTGTTCGACAGACGGCTGGGTCCTGCTCGGCGAACCGGGACGTCAGACGGGCGACCTGTTCCCCGACTGGATCACGACGCGCGGCTGGACACTCGAGACGCTCGAACAGCCGCTTTACTCGCGCTCCCGCCCGATCCGGCTCTTCCGTCTCACGCCGCACCCACGCGAGCGGGCGCATAAATAAAGCACAGCTTTTCGGGCTGTGCTTTACAGTGCAAACGGTGCATCCGCCATTGTGCCGTGTTGAAAGCGGTTCAGTCTAACCCTTGAAACACAGGTGGGTGGAAATCGAAGCGGGAGGGTTCTCCCGTTGTCCCGTCGCTTTGCTTCCTGGTGGGACAGACATTCTTGTCTGTCATCAACCGGGCGTGCGCTACGCGGGCGATTAACCCCAAGGGTAGCTTATCGGTTAGCCAAATACATCTCTCAAATCACGAACACGGCAGACGCGCATCCGTCGTACACGCATCAGATGCTATCGGCATCGACGCGCTTGGACAATCATAGAATCATACGTTTTTCGTTCGCGCAAGATCAGAAAAATGAACGCTGTCGTCGCCATTTTCTACTTGACGAACCGAATGGACCGCGGAGGCGCAAAGAACGCGAAGATGGGACTTGACTCCGTCCTCTCTTCGCGTTCTTCGCGACTTCGCGGTTGATGATTTTTCAGCTTAGAACGGAGGTGGTTCGCCGCGCTTCCACCAGTCGGCGGCGTCGGGCTTGTTGCCCGGGCCCTTGTCCTTGGGCGGCTTGGTGTCGTTGTTGTCGTCCATGACGGCGCCCCCGTCATTGAAGGTCTCGTCGTAGCCTTCGGCGCTGTCGCCGCCCTGCGAGCGGCGGACGATATTCGCCAGGCAGACCGCGAAGATCGGACTGATCGCGCGGAGCATCGCTTCGTCTTCCTCGCTGAAGGGGCACTTCTCGTCACGGAAGAGAATGACCGTCGCCAGCGTCTCGCCCAGGTACGTGCAGTTGCACCCCAGGATTTCCTGCCCGCCGAGCATCGCGTATTCGGCGTTGGTCAGCGCGTCACGCAGCTCCGGCCCAAACAGGTGGACGCTGCCCTCGCGGTTGATCAGCGGGACCAAACCCACCCGCATCGCGTCGGTCAGTTCCTGCTCGCCTGGGATCGTGTATTTCATGTACGCGCCCAGTTCGAAAACCGAATCCTCGGCCGCGAGCCAGACCGCGACGTTGCAGTATCCCGCGTGGCGCAGGATCCAATCCATGGCGTGGCAGAGCAGTTGTTCCAGGTCGTCCGCGCCGTTGAGCAACTTGCGGAAGCTCTCCTGGAGACGGACCGTGTCGAGCTGCCGCGAAAGCTCGCCGTAGGCGTTGACCAGGTCGTTGCAGAGAAGATCGACCTTTTTGCTAATCGTGTGCCGGGTGATGTTCAGTTTCTTGACCGCGCCGCGCAGGCGCACGAGGCGCGACTCTTTCTTGGCCAGGATCGCCTGCCGCTCGATCGCCTTGCGGACGCGCTCTTGAAGGTGCTCGGCCGTGAAGGGCTTGGGGAGGAAGTCGACGACGCCGGCTCGGAAGGCGCTGATCGCCCCGTTGACCGAAGGGTTTCCCGTGATGATGACCGCCGCCGCGTGGGGGTGTTTTTCCTGGAGGCGGGCGATCAGTGAAGTGCCATCGCCGTCGGGAAGATGCACGTCCGCCAGCAGCAGGTCGATCTTTTCGTTCTCGATGATCCGCTGGGCCTGCGCCAGGTCCAGCGCGGTGAAGAGGCGGCAGTTGGTCGATTTGCCGACGACGTCGTTGACCAATTCGATCAACCCCGGCTCGTCATCGACGACCAGCACGCGAGTCGGACGCACCCTGGCCTTCGCGCTCGTGTTCATCACCGGGGCCATTCGTTTTCTCCTCTCCCTGTACGGATCACATCTCGACGCCCTAATGACCAAATCCCAATGACCAATCAATGTTCCGATGACATGAATGATCAAACTTTGGGCGTTTGAGCATTCTGTCATTCATTGGTCATTCAGGCTTGGTCATTGGTCATTCCCCTCTTATGCTTTCTTTCTCGCCGGTGCCGGCTCCTTCGCCGCGATATTCTGCGACGCCGGGAGGAGCACGATCGCCCGCGTTCCCTGCTTGGGCCGGCTCTCGAGCCGGATCGAGCCGCCGCTGGATTCGATCCAGCGCAGCGCCTTGGGCAGTCCCATGCCGCGCCGTCGGCCGGCGGGTTTAGAGCTGAAGAACGGGTCGAACGCACTCTTGAGCGTCGCCTCGTCCATGCCGCAGCCGTTGTCGGCGACGGTCAGCACGACGCGCTGCGAATACGGATCGAACGCGCCGTGGATCGTCACTAGTCCCTTGCCGCGTGCCGACTCCGTCGCCTGAAGCGCGTTGTCGATCACCTCGGCCAGGGCGGCCGTGACTTGCGCCGGATCGACCACCACAGGCGGCACATCCGCGAAAGTCAGCTCAATGGTCCTATCGGTGGATTCACTGTGTGCCTTTGCTTCGTGCAAGGCCTTCTGAACAATTTCGGGCAGGTCCGATTCGACGACCTTGGGGGCCTCGGGTTTCGCGAAGTCCATCAGCTCGGTGATGATATCGCTGAGCCGCTGGCTCTGCTCATAAATCAGATGCGCCATCGCCTTGTGCTTGGCGTCCGACAAAGTCGAGGCCAGCAATTGCGATCGCCCGGAGATTACCGCCAGCGGATTGTTCATCTCGTGAGCCGCGCCGGCGGCCATTTCGCCGACGGTGATAACCGTGCGGCTGCGGAGGATCTCGTTCTGAGCGGTCTGAAGCTGGCGATTGGCCTCGGCGAGTTGTTCCGATAGCGTGCGCGCTTCCTCACGAATCTGTGCGGTGCGAAGGGCCAGGCTCCAACCGCTCGCGAGGGCGTTGAGTTCCTGAACCTGAGTGGAAAGCCGCTGCGCCTCACCCGGCGCGCCGCCCCACACGACGCCGCCGATGCACGCGCCGTCGGCCTCGAGAATGATCCAGTAGCGATTTTCGTGTCCCAGCCGAGGTGAGACCGCCGAGAGGAACCATTCCAACTCGTCGCCCGCGCTCATGACCGGTCCGTCGCCGGCGGCCGCCTTGGCCAGCGCCGCCTCGTCGGTTGCTGCGGAGGGCTTGCCGTTCTTTTCCGCGGTGACCCGCGCGTTCTTCATCTGGCTCGAGCTGCACTCGATGATCGTCGTCTCGAACACGTCGCCGTTGCCGTCGACTAGGATCGTTTCGGCATAGTCGCGTCCCGGCGGCAGCGAGAAGACCGCGGCGCTGCTCACGTCCATCGATGAGACGGCCGTCTGACCGATCGCGTGCAACACGACCTGCGGGGGCGCATCCGGCCGAAGCTCGGCCTGGAATCCGGACAGCGCGTCGAAAAACTTCGCCCGAACCTGAAGCTTGCGATTCTTCGCCGCGAGCTGCCCGCTGACGCGACCCAGCTCTTTGTTGGCTTGTGCCAGGGCCTGCTGATACAGCTCCGACGTGCTGGCCTGCCCGAGTCCCAGCGCGCGGGCGCGCGGCTCGATGTACGCCACCAGGTTCTGCATCACCGATTCGACTTGCTGCGGCATCAGGCCGATCGCGTCGGTCAAAAGCTGGCGGGCCATCGGGAAGACGTAGTTGCCGCTGTACCCCAGGTGCTGCTGGCGGACGAGCAGGTCGGCCAGCGTGATGATGTTCACCATGCGCGGGCTGCGCACGGTGGACGGCAGCGCTTGCGGGAGTTGCCCGTGCAGCCAGATGCAGTCGCGGATGATGGCCGGCAGTTGCCAGCGTTCCGCCAGCCGCTTGCCGACGACCATGTGGTCCAGGCCGATGATCGTGCGCTCGAGGTCCGCGATGTTTCCGCGGAGCAGATCCGCGGCTTCGACGACTCGGCTGAAGCTCTTGGGCAGCACCGCGTCGAGCGCGACCTTGCCCATGTCATGCAGCAGGCCGCAGACGAAGGCCTCGCCCGCATCGATCCCGCCGTCTTTGCCCCAGGTGGCTTTGAGTTCCGAAGCCAGCAGTTCCGCGCAGCACGCGACGCCGACGGAATGTTTCCAGAACTCTTCCCGGCTGAAATGCTGTGGGCCGCCCTGCTCGCTGCTGTGCGGCTGGAATGTTTCGAAAATGGAGATCGCGAGCACCGCGCTTCGAACGGCCGCAAAACCGAGCAGCACGACGGCGCGTTCGACGGTGTTCACTTCGCCGCGCACGCCCATTTCCGAGCGGTGCACCAGCTGAAGCACGCGGGCGGTGAGGGATTGGTCGGAGGTGATCAGCTTGACCACGTCGGTCGCCGACGAGTCATCGCTCCCGGTGACTTCCAGCACCTTGAGCGCGATGGCCGGCAACGTGGGAAGCTCCTCCAGTTGCTGGAGGATGAGTTCGACCCGCTTTTCCCTAAGGTCAGACATAGTCCGTTGTCCGTTGTCCGTTGTCCGTTGTCGGTTGCTCTACATCAACAACTGACAACGGACCACGGACAGCTGACCAGCTTACACTCCCAACAGCTCGCCAATCCGCTCGATCAACTTCTCAATATTGAACGGCTTCTTCACGAACTCGTCCGCGCCGGCCTTGAGCAGTTCGTTGATCTCGTCCTGGTTCACGACGCCGCTGACGATGATGATCTTGGTGTGCTCGAATTCCGGCTTTTGTCGGATGGTCTTGCACACGACGTTGCCGTTGATGTCGGGCAGCATGTAGTCCAGGATCACCAGGTCGGGGTTGAACTCCTGGGTGAGCATCCCCGCGTCGTACCCGGTGGCCGCGGTTTTCACTTCAAATCGGCCATCGCGCTCAAGGACGTCCACGAAGAGTTCCACAATTTCCGGATCGTCGTCCACGACCAGGACCTTGCTCTTGCCGTTGTCCAGGGCATCGGGCGGGATCCCGTTGTCCTTCATGAACTGGATCAGGGCGTCGCGCGGGATGCGGCGGAAGCGGCTGCCCGGAACGCGAAACCCGCGAAGCCGACCGCTGTCGAAGCAGCGGATGATCGTTTGCTGCGAGACTTTGCAGATCTCAGCGGCCTCGCCCGTGGTGAAAACGGTTTTCATAGCCTCTGTCCTTGCCCGTGACCGTTCGTGCGCGTCGCCCAACGCTCCGCGCAGGCATGTGGCGCACGTTAAAACTGGGGAGTGCGACACAGTCAGATAGATTTCGCTTCCTTATCTATCTTTCCCATTTAACCATCGGCGGGGGCTTTTGGCAACTTGAGAGGGATAAGCTAGGGGAGAGTTTTTGAATCGATCCGTGATTTCCGTTGCATATAAATACGGTGTTTGTTAGGATGCCGTAGCCCCCAGACGCGAGTCTAGGGAGCCACAGGCGGCTCGTGGACTTGCGTCCGTGGCCACGATGCTCGCAATCCGCACGTTCTGAGGACGCGCCACCGCTCCGCGTGCGTCCGATAACTCGACACCCCACTCATCCATGAATACCCCCACCCCACTGCATCCTTCGGACTACGCGCTGATCCTCCGCTGTGCCAGAAACCTGCGGCGCAAACTCCCGCCAATGGTCGACATCGGCGACCTCATCAACGACGGCTATCTCGGGTTTCTCGACGCGATCCGCTGCTTCGACCCGTCGCGCAACGTGTCGTTTGAACGTTACGCGCCGCGGCGCATCCGCGGCGCGATGCTCGACGGGCTTCGGGGCCGCGCGTGGGTCCCTCGCCTGATCTGCAAGGCCGATGGACCGACGCCGAAAGTCGTGCTGCGCGAGGTCGAATGCACGACCAGCGCCGATTCGGTCTGTAAGAACCTGGACGATTCGGACGAACGACGATGGATTCGAACGATGCTCACCACCCTGCCCCGCCAGGCACGCCGGGTCATTCATCTTTACGACTATGAGGAGCACCAACTCAAGGAGGTGGCGATGATCCTGGGCGTCACCGAGGCACGCGTCAGCCAGATCCGATCACGCGCGATTCGAAATCTGCAAAAGCAAACCCACCGCGCGGCGGCGTGAGGATTCTTTCGCTCTCGAATCCAACAGAATCCAACATTATCTAGCGCGCTTTCAAGTTTTGGATACTGGTTGCACGGCGCGAGTGGGAAGCCTGGCCCGGGAAAAGTTGAGACTGCGAGAAAAGAAGAAACCCCGCGAGCACGGCGAGCGCACGCGGGGTTCTGTAACTGGCACAACGTTAGTTCTGCTGACCGATCATCGATAGAACTCGATGATCAGGTTCATGTTCACCTCGAACGGAACATCTTCAGGCGACGGCAGCGTGTTGATCTTCGCCGTCAACTGCGCGGGGTTCCATTCCAGCCAACCAGGAACGTTATGGCCGGCGTTTTGTTCCATATTCTCGCGAAGAAGTTTATGAATTTTTTCCTTGAACGTGATCGTCTGCCCGGGCTGCACGAGGAAGCTGGCGATATCGGTCTTCACGCCGTCGACCAGCACGTGCCCGTGCGCGACGATCTGGCGCGTCGCCCAGATCGTGCGACCCACGCCCAGGCGGCGCAGGACGTTGTCCAGACGCGTCTCGAGCAACTGGATCATCGAGCTGGCCGTGTTTCCCTTGGACTTCTTGGCCATGTCCATGTAGCGGCGGAACTGGCGCTCGAGCACGCCATAGTGATACCGCAGCTTCTGCTTCTCCTGGAGGCGCACGCCGTACTCCGTGTGCCGGCGGCCGCGATACCCGTGCATGCCGGGCAATTCCAGTTCTTTTGCGGTGTGCTTGGGGATGTCGGCGATCGGAACGCCAACACGTCGGGAGAGCTTAACCTTCGGTCCGGTGTAACGGGCCATGACGAGAAGAACTCTTTCTCAGAACAGGCGAGGCCCTTCGACTACGAGAGAGCGATGGGGCTTACACGCGATGGTTCGGCCGGCATGGTTCTGAGGCATGCGAACCGATTCCCGCTTCCGAATTCCATCAACGTTGACGGATCTCACAGTCCAGCCGCGGGAGGCGGGATTATAGCGGCCCTGCCTGAAGACTCAAGCAAGGGGACCGCTCGACAAACGAATCAAGGCTGCTTGGGCTGGTTCTTCGGGTCCGGTGCGCCTTCCTTGTGCTTGTGATGGTGAATGATCACGGGGTAGAACTCTTTGTTCTTCACTTCGATTTCGTCGTCGTCCTGTTTGATTCCCGCGGCCGACTCGACGGGCCCGCCTTCGAGTCTTTTGACCGCGACATCGACGTTGTGCGGATCGGTGGCCGCGCCGGCACCGGTCCTGGCGACCGCGCCGGCCGCGAGATTTTGCTCGTACGCGTCGGCGACGTTCTGGACCTGGCTCGTTCCGCCGGCGCCCGCGCCGACGGTCGCGGCCATCGGCCTGGGTGCGTCGGCACGCTTGAACCAGCTGAGGCGTGGCAGCTTTCGATCCTTGAGCTTTGGCTCGCGTTTCTTGGGCCCGATACCCGCACCGATCATGACGCCCAGCAGCGTCGGCCAGAGCCCCCCGATCACCGCGACGCCGCCCAGCGCGCCGAGCATCATCGCGTTGCGAGGGATCATCCACCAAGCCGACTGGTACGAGACGGGAACGTCGAGTTCCTTCTGCACCGAACCGAGGTATTGCTGCAAGGTGACGTTCGAATCGATCCTCTCGACGCGGCCGGGCACCGTCGGGCGAAACGGGAGGTCGACGATCGTTTGCGCGTTCACCCAGCCGGTGCGACCCTGCTTGTCGCGTGCCAGGCGCTTGAAGTCGACGACGTTGACCGGCCCGCGGAACGATTGGATCGGCGGGTAGATCACGATGTTCTTGATGAACGGCTCGCCGCTCTTCTCGTCGCGCAGCGTCAGGTCGCGCTCGAAGTCGCGCTGGTCCAGGCGTCGAATGTTCTCGGGAGCGGCTTCGGCGGAGAAGGACGTCCAGACGTACGCCATCACCAGCCCGACCACCGCGCCGACAATCGCCCACTGCCACCGTTTGAGTTCGTCAATGCCCATACGCGCTTCGAAGTGTTAAACGTCGTTCGTCCCTAATCATTACACGAAATCGGCCGGATTGTTTCCAGTCGATCGATGAAATTGTGGTGAGCCTGAAAATGGCACGGCATTCGCAAGAAACCCCTCAGGAATTTCACTACCACAGGAGATGCATCATGATTCGCAGACGTGCCATGTCAATGTTACTTGTGACCTCGATGGCCTTGTCGCCCCTGCCACTTATCGTCGGGTGCGAAAGTCTGCCGGGGGACGAAAAGACACAAGGCGCGGTGATCGGCGGCCTGGCGGGCGCCGGGGCGGGGGCGTTGATCGGCGGCAAGAACAACCGGCTGCTGGGCGCGTTGATCGGCGGCGCCGCCGGCGCCGGCGGCGGATACCTGGTCGGTGCCAACTGGGACAAGATCACCGGCAAGAAGCACGACGAAGCGAAGAAGGCCAACGACCGCGCCCAGAGCGAGCCCGCCCGGCCCGAAGACGCCCGCAGCGCCACCACCGCCGACCTCAACGACGACGGGTTCGTCACCCTTGACGAGGTCGTGGCGATGCAGAAGGCCGATCTGTCCGACAGCGAGATGATCCGTCGCCTCCGCGCCACGCAGCAATATTTCGAGCTGACGCCGGATCAGGAAAAGTATTTGCGCGATCGGGGCGTGGATGAGCGCGTGATCGTCGCGATGCGCGACATGAACCCCGAAGACGCGCGCACCGCGTCGGACCGCAGCGCCGATCGCTCTGACCGCTCTGACCGCTCTGACCGGATCAGCTCCGACCGCAGCGACACATACGATCGCAGCACTCGCAGCAGCGATCGCGACTACGACCGGGAGTACGACCGCAGCAGGTGACCCCCGGGTCGGTGTGAAAGCTTGTAGTTTGAGGTTTGTTGTTTGATATTTGAGGTTCGATGCGGCACCACAACTCATCAAACCTCAAATATCAAACCTCAAACTACTTCATTCTTCTGCTCATGGGCCTGTGCGTGGGCATCGCCGGCTGCGCCCGCTATGAGTACGACATCGTCCGCCCGCCGGAGTCCGCACGTCACATCGGCGCCAAGGCTGACGAAGTATTCACGCGCGACCCGCTGGAGTACCGGCTCATCACCGTCGACAACCGACTGGTCATGCGCATCTTCAACATGACGGACACGATCGCGCTGAACGGCCCGCGCAGTTCGGTCGTCGACCCTGATGGCCAGAGCCGACCGCTGCGGACGCAGACGATCGCGCCGCACAGCTTCATCAAGCTGATCTTCCCCCCGCTGCGTCCGCGCATCGAGCACACGGGCCCGAGCATCGGCATCGGGGTGGGAGGCGTCTTCGGTTCGGCGCGGCATCGCCGTGCCGCCTTGGGCTATGGCGACGCGTTCTACGACGACTATTACGACGAGCCCCGCTACTTCACCGTCTACGACGACGATGCCTATTACTGGGACTGGAAAGGGGAATCGCAGATTCGGCTGATGCTGGTATTTGAAAGGAATGAGCAGCCGTTCGAGCAGGAGTTCGTGATCGCGAAGACGAAGATGTAGGTCGTAACTCGCAGGTTCGTCATCCCATGACGATCCACAGCGCCGTCACCGCTAGCGCGAGGATCACGCCGATCACGATCCAGCGCGCGGGCGACCGTCGTGGCGCGTCTTCGTCCGAAAGATAGTTCTTGCATTCCGGGCACTGCTGGGCGTACTCGGAGACTTCTGCGCCGCAGTACGGGCACTCGTCGGTGCCCGCCTCCTCGTCGGTGCTGTCCATGTCCGATTCGTCGGGATCTTCGTCGATCGAGCTCATACGAATCGTTTACTGTACGCGGGAACCGACCCGCCCGCACCGTTGGCGGCGGGTGGCGCCAGCTTGTATTCTGGCGGGCCGTGTCACGACGATATTCCATCGGGCTGGACTTCGGCACAGAGTCGGTGCGCGTGCTGGTCGTGGACATCCGCGACGGACGCGTCGCCGGGCAGTCTTCACACGACTACGCACACGGGGTCATCGATCGCATCCTGCCCGTGAACGGCGCATCGCTGCCGCCGGACTACGCGCTTCAGCATCCGCAGGACTGGCTGGACTCGGCCAGCATCGCGTGTCGAACCGCCATCCGAGAGGCCAACGCGTCGGCGGACGAGGTCGTCGGTCTGGGCGTCGACTTCACCAGCTGCACGATGCTCCCCTGCCTGGCCGACGGCACGCCGCTGTGCCTCACCGAGAAGTTCAAGAACGTACCGCTCGCCTGGCCGAAGCTGTGGAAGCACCACGGCGCCAAGGCCGAGACGGATCGCATCAATCAGGTGGCCCGCGAGCGGAACGAGCCGTGGCTCGCCCGCTATGGCGGCACGATCGGCATCGAATGGTTCTTCCCCAAGATCCTCGAGACGCTCAACCACGAGCCGCACGTGTACGACGCGGCGGAAGTCTGGCTCGAGGCCGGCGACTGGTTCGTCTGGCAACTCGTGGGCTCGCCACAGCCGATCCGCTCGACCTGCCAGGCCGGTTACAAGGCCTGCTGGAACAAAACGACCGGCTATCCGTCGCCCGATTACTTCGCCGCCGTCCACCCAAAGATGCAGCGCGTGGTCGCCGAGAAGATGCCCGGCGCTCATCTGGCTCCTGGCGAACGCGCTGGCGGGCTGTCCGCGCGCTCGGCGCAATTACTCGGACTGAATGTGAACACCCCCGTCAGCGCCGCCATCATCGACGCGCACGCAGGCGTCCCCGGCGCGGGAGTCGCTGCGCCTTCGACACTTGTCATGGTTATGGGCACCAGCTCCTGCCACATGATGAACAGCCGGATCGAGGCGATGGTTCCGGGCGTGGCGGGCGTGGTCGAAGACGGGATTCTTCCCGGATATTTCGGATACGAAACCGGACAAGCGAGCGTCGGCGACGCGTTCGCGTGGTTGGTCAAGACATTCAACCTCTCACATGAAACGCTTAACCGCGAAGCGAGCTCGTTGCCGCCTGGCGCGGGCGGTGTCATGGCGATCGACTGGTTGAATGGCTGTCGCACGCCGCTCATGGATGGACGTCTCTCCGGCGGCTTCATCGGCATCACGCTCAACACGCAGCCCGCCCAACTGTATCGTGCGCTGATGGAAGCAACGGCGCTGGGCGTGCGCTGGATCTGCGACACGCTCCGCGACGCGGGCGTTCCGGTTCGGCGGTTCGTCGCGTCCGGCGGACTGCCGGGAAAGTCGCCGCTGCTCATGCAGATTTACGCCGACGTGCTCGATGCGAAGATCAAGCCGGCGGCGTCGGATCAATCGGTGGCGCTGGGCGCCGCGATCCTCGGGTGCATCGCCGCCGGTGAGAAGGCGACGGGTTACGCGAGCATCAGCCAGGCGATTCACGCGATGGCTCCGGAGCGTGAGGAGCCGGTCTATCGCCCGGACCTGCGGGCGCGGCGGCAATACGACAAGCTTTACGAGATCTACCGCTCGGTCACGCGCCCCGATACGCAAGTCGCCAACGCTATGCGGGCGCTGCGCGAACTGTCGTGAGCGAGCGCGCGCAGGCGCGGGCGAGCGGAAGCGGCCTTGTCACTTGGGTGCCGGGGCCTCTACTATGCGGGTAACGTCAAAGGCAACGCATCATCTCAACCCTCTCGGAGGCTCTTATGAATCGAACGCTTCGTTGGCTCGTCCCGGTCGTGCTCGGCTGCTGCGGCTTCGTCGTCGTCGCCGGGTGCGAATCGATGAAAGGCAGTGGCGACTCCAAAAAGATGGCGCAGGCAAAGACCGCCGTCGCAAAGCTGACGCCCTCGAAGGCGGCCACGACCATGCCCGCCAATAACAACGTGACGGGCACCGTCACCTTCACCGACGAAGGCAACGGCAAGACAAAGATCGTCGCCGACGTCTCGGGCCTGCAACCCAACGGCAAGCATGGCTTCCACATCCATGAGAAAGGTGACGTGAGCGCGCCGGATTTGATGAGCACTGGCGGCCACTACAACCCCGACAAGCATCCGCACGGCGGCCCGAGCACCAGTCCCGTGCATGCCGGTGACTTCGGCAATGTCACCGCCGACGCCAACGGCAAGGCGCACCTCGAGCTGGAAGTCGACGACATCTCGATCGGCGGCGCGAAGAACGACATCCTCGGCAAGGCGGTAATCGTCCACGCCAAGCCCGATGACCTGTCGAGCCAGCCGAGCGGAAACGCGGGAGCCCGCGTCGCGGGCGGTGTGATTGAATTGCAGAAATAGGAGTCCCGCGTGCGGTAAATCCAGGCGACGTCATCCGAGTGTACTCACGAGGGATCTTGCACGACGGCGAGATCCCTCGTCAGTACACTCGGGATGACCGTTTCTCGGTTGACCACAGCCTCTTGCGGTTCCGCGTGCAGCTTCAGCCACCGCCGCCTGCGGATCCAGTAGAACAACACGGGAATCATCAGGTCGATCACTTCGTCGCTGATCAGCAACCCGCCGAGCACGGGGGCGGCCATCGGGCGCATGATCTCGGCGCCGGTGCCGCTCGCCCACAGCATCGGCACCAGCCCGACGATCGCGACGCCTTCGGTTAACAGCTTGGGCCGCAGGCGATGCACCGCGCCTTCGATCACGCACTGGCGCAGCTCCTGGAGCGAGCGGATGTTCTCGAGTCCGCCGCGGCGGTCGATCGCCTCGCGCAGGTAGACCAGCATGATCACGCCGGTTTCGGTCGCCATGCCGAAGGCCGCCACGTACCCGATCGAGACGACCACGCTGAAGTTGAATCCGAACAGCGCCTGGAACATGACCGAGCCCGCGAGCGCGCCGAGCACCGCCAGCGACACCAGCAGCGTGTCGAGCATGTCGTGAAAGGTCATGTAGAGCAGGAACAGGATCAGCACGACGACCATCGGGAAGATGACCGCCATCGTCTGCCGCGCGCGCACCTGGTTCTCGAATTCGCCGGACCATTCGATGCTCATGCCGCTGCCGGCGAGCTTCGCTTCGATCGGTTTGACGGCTTGTTTTGCTTCCTCAACGAAGCCGATGATGTCGCGGTCGCGGACGTTGAGGTGCACGTAATTCCGCAGGCGGCCGTTCTCGCTCTTGATCATGCTCGGGCCTTCGACGACTCGGATATCTGCGACCATGCGCAGAGGGATCTGCAAGACGGTGGAGTTCTCCTGGATCATCGGAGACGGACCGGAGCCGCCGCCGCCCGCGCTCATCGGCGCGGCAGTCGCTTGCGATTTAGCGTTCATCCCCATCCCGCCCGAACCGGAAAATTCGGATTTCGGGGGCGCCTGAGGACTCGCCGTCGTCTGCGTTGAGAGCAGTTCCACGGGACTGGTGCGCGCCGTCACAAGCACATCACCGATCTTTTCCGGGTCCTGCCAATACTCGCGGGCATACCGCAGTCGAACCGGGAACCGCTGCCGCCCTTCCACCGTCTGGGTGATTTTCTGCCCGCCCATCGCGGTTTCGATCGCCTCGCTGATCTCGGTCATGTTTACGCCGTAGCGGGCGGCTTTTTCGCGGTCGATGTAAATCTCGAGGTATCGCTTGCCCACAGCCTGGTCGGGCACGACGTCGACGGCGCCTTTGATCGTCTTGAGCTTCTGCGCGATCTCAGTGCTGACGCGCTGCACGTCGTCGACCGCCTGCTCTAGCGGCTTGCTGCTCGGGCCGAACACCTTCACGCCGATCTGCGTGCGCACGCCGGTCGCGAGCATGTTGACCCGGTTAATGATCGGCTGCGTCCACGCGTTGCCCCAGCCGGGCATCTGAAGTTCAGAGTCCATTTCCTTCAGGACGTCGTCCTTCGACTTCTGCCAGAGGAACAGTGACTTTTTGAACGGCTCGTCGAGCGAGACGCGAAGCACGGAACGCTCGTCGACGGACGGCTTGGCCCCCGCCGATGGTGTCCCTGCCGCGGCATTGACCAGGTTTTCAATCAGCAGGTCGTTCATGATGCCCGGCGCGTTGTCCGCCAGTTCCCAGTTGAGAATTTTGGTACGCTGCAGCCAAAGCTCGTCACGCTTCTTCTCGATCGCGTTGAACACACGCTCGGCAAAACCCGGCGGATTGCCGCCCAGCGCGCGTCGAACGAAGTTGATCGACTCCTTCACAGCATTTGGAGGATCGACCAGCAGGTCGTTGCGATCTTCCAGGAGCCCTCGGTTCACGGCATCCTGCTTCAATGTCTGAAGGAGTTTGTCCACTTCTTCCTGGCGAGGCAGTTGGGCGAGGAGTCGGCCGTGCTCTATTCCGGTTTCGGGTGCAAATCCGCCCTTGTGGCCGTTGAGGGCAATGAACATGTCCTGGGCGACCTTCGTCAATTCCCGCGCGACCACCGGCTCGTATTCAATCTGCCGCCGGCGAGCGAGTTCACGCATGAAGCGGTCGTACTTTTCGATCGAGACCATGACGGCCGTGTTGAGCACCTCGGGATCGGCTTTGTCGTTGTTGGGGAATTTCAGCCAGCCTTTGTGTTGCATCGCCGTCGCAACGACGTTCGCCTGCGCGGTCACATCGTCGAACTTCATCAACCGCTTGGGCCAGAACTCGCGGGGCTGGAGGGTGACGATCGTCTCGACCATGTCGACCGGCGACGGATCAGTTGCGGTTTCGGCGCGCCCGATTTTGCCCACGGCCTGGTCCACCTCGGGGAAGCTGCGGAGGATGCGGTCTCGGACCATGACGTCGTCGACGGCCTGCGCCATCGCGATGCGCGGGGCCGACAGCGGCATGTCCATGATGCTGCCTTCGTTGAGTTCGGGCATGAACTCGCCGCCGAGCTTGCGGAATCGCGTGTCGGCGACGAACGCGACCGCCACGAGCACGGCCGCCGCGACGATGCGCGGCACGCGCCGCTTGACGCCGAGCAGGACGAAGACCATTCCAATCGCCAGGACGACTGCGGTCACGACACTCGACGACATGAATCCCGCGCCCAGCGAGAGGATGATCGCCATCATCCACCACACGAACCCGGGGCGATCGATCACCCAGCTCAGCATTGGCTTGTAGATGTGGATGAAGCTGCGGACGATCCAGTTGTCCTCTTCGCCTTTGAGCCTTCCCTTGATGAAGATCGGGATGATCGCCGGCACCAGCGTGATCGCGAGGATCGCCACGCCGATCATCGCAAAGCTCTTCGTATAGGCCAGCGGATGGCTCAGCTTTCCTTCCTGCCCGCTGAACGCGAAGACGGGGAGGAAGCTGATCAGCATGATCACGACGGAAAAGAAGATCGGCCGGCCCACGAGCCGGCAGGCTTTGACGACGATCTCGGTCGTATCCCCGGAGACTTTTCGATCCCCGGCGTGCAGCTTTAGCTCGTGCGTGGCGTTCTCGACCATCACGACGGCCGCGTCGACGAGGATGCCGATGCTGATCGCGATGCCGCTCAGCGACATGATGTTGCTGGGAATCCCCAGGTAGTACATGAACAAAAAGCTGATCAGCGCCGCCAGCGGCAGCGTGATGCACACGACGAAGGCGGATCGAACGTGCGTGAGGATGAGCAGGATCGCGATCGTCGCGATAATGATCTCTTCGCGCAGCGTACCGGTAACGGTGTGGATGGCGGATTCGATCAGCCGGGTGCGGTCGTAAAACGGCACGACGCGCACGCCCTGCGGCAAGCCGCTCTGCATGTCGCGGATCTTCTCTTTGATCAGGCGCGTGACCTCGAGCGGGTTCTGGGCGTAGCGCATCATCACGACGCCGCCGACCGCTTCGTGGCCGTTCTTCTCCAGGGCGCTGCGGCGGTATTCGGGGCCGAGTTGTACGCTCGCCAGGTTCTTCAGCAGGATCGGCACGCCGCCGCGGGAGGTGACGACCACGTTTTCCAGATCCTTCACGCCCTGCAACCAGCCGACGCCGCGGATGAGATATTCGCTGTTGTTGGAAACAACCGTCTTCCCGCCGACGCTCATGTTGCTCGAGGCGATTGCGGAGTACACGCTGGAGAGAGGCAGGTCGTAAACGCGCAGCTTCGCGGGATCGACGTCGACCTGGTACTCGCGAACAAACCCGCCGACGCTGGCGACTTCGGAGACGCCGGGGATGCTGTTGAGCTGGTAGCGAACGGTGTAGTCCTGGATCGCGCGCAGCTCGTCGAGGGATTTGCCCTCGCCTTCGACGGTGTACCAGAAGATCTGACCCAATGCTGTCGCATCTGGCGCTAAATAAGGCGTGACACCGGTCGGCAATTGAGTTGACGCAACTGCCAGCCGCTCGAGCACGCGCGTTCGTGCGAAGTAAAAGTCCGTCTTCTCGTCGAAGATGATGTTGATCATCGAGAAGTTGAACTCACTCGTTGATCGGATCGCCTTGACGCCAGCGAGGCCCTGGAGTTGGACCGAGAGCGGATAGGTAATCTGCTCTTCAATGTCCTGCGGGCTGCGGCCCATCCAGTCGGTGAAGACGATGACCTGGTTTTCCGACAGATCGGGAATCGCGTCGACCGGTGTGTGCAGCACGGCGTACAAACCCCAGACCGCGATTCCGACCCAGGCGGTGATCACCAGCCAGCGGTTGCGAACGGAGAATTCGATAATCTTCGCGATCATTCGTATCACGGGCTTCCAGCCCGTACGTTGGTCACGGGCCCGAAGCCCGTGATACTTGAGTCGGGTTCAACCTGTTCTCGGAGTCAATCAGAAACGCGCCGACGGTGACGACGCGATCGCCTTCTCCGAGCCCTTTGACTACCGGGTAAAATTCTTCTGCCGGCAAACCCAATTGCACGGCGTGCATGTCGTACACGCCCGGCGAGCTTTCGACGTAAACGATCTTGTGCCGCCCGGTGTCGATGACGGCCGAGCGGGGAATCGCCAACACTTGTCCGGGCGGCGCGGGATGGGAAATGAGTTGCGTGCCCTTTTCTTCGGCCTTGGGCAGCGATTCGACCGCCCCGCCGCAGTCGAGCATGCTCGACCCGTAGAACGGGTTGATCGCGGTTCCCGATTCCTGAAGCCAGTTCGCCTTTTTCATCGGGCATCGGAAGACCTGGATCGCCGGCGCGTCCGGTGGCAACTTCGCCGTCTTACCGATGTCGATCATCGCGGCCGAAACATCTTTGAACGTCTCGCGAACTGCCGACAGATCCTGCTGCGCCGTCGCGTGCACCGCGTCTTCCAGGCGCTTGTAAGCCGGCGCGATGCCCGGCTCGTCTTTGATCGGCGTAAGCTTGGCCAACGACTGGTGCAGCAGGTTCGAGACGTTTTCGAGCTTGTCCTGCGACAACAGCTTTTCGGCCTCGAGATAAGGCTTGAGCGCTTCCAGGTAGGCCGCTGATTCGGCAGGAGACGACGCCGGCTGCGAGCTGGGAGCGGTGGTCGCGGCGGACTGCGGATTCACCGGCACGCGGACGGTGGCGTCGGCGAACATCCCCGGCCGCAGGCGCAGGTCGTCGTTCTTCACTTCGATCCGAGCGTCGAGCGTGCGCGTCTGCGGGTCAAGATGGAACGCCACGAACGTCACGGCCCCTTTGAACACCTGGTTGGGCATCGCCTCGACGACAACATCAACTTGCTGCCCCAATTGCACGGCCGGCACGTCGGTCTCGTAGATCTTCGCCCGCAGCCAAAGCGACGAGAGGTCAGCAATGGTGTACGGCTTGTCGCCGACATTCACGTAGCCTCCCTCGAACAGGTCCTTGCGAATGACGATGCCGCTGATGGGCGAGGTGACGATCAGGTGCGCGGGCACTTTACCGGTCGCGTCGTACTCGTGTTCCATCTGCTCGAGCTGTTTGGTCGAGATGCCCCAGAGCACCAGCTTTTGCATCGTCGCGTTGTAGACGGCCGACGCGTCGGCACGAGTGGACGGGCTGGCGTCGGCGGGCAGTTCGTTCACGCGCTTTCTTGCCAGGAGGTACTCGCGCTGGGCGGTATAAACTTCGGGGCTGTAGAGCGAGTAGACGGGGTCGCCCACATTCACTGGAGAGCCCGTGAATTGCAGGAATAACTGATCGGCCCGGCCCGCGACGCGGGCGCTGAGCTGCGCGACCTTGGTCTCGTCGTAATCCAGCACGCCCAACGCATGGATCTCGCGCACGATCGTCTTGTACTCGACCGCCGACGTGTGCACGTTCGCCAGCGCCACGCGCTGCGGGGAAAGCTGCACCCGCGCCATCACGTCGACCGGCAACACCTGGGCCTCGCCCTTCTTCCGCTTCACCAGCGGCATGCCGCAGACCGGACAGTTCCCCGGCTCATCCCGGATGATGTTGGGGTGCATCGAGCAGTAATACTCTGTATCCGAATGCGCCAGCGCAACCGCGTCCGGCGCGACGGCCGGACGCGTCCACTTGTCAACGTGGTTCTTGATGTTGTCCCAGTAGCCGACAATCAGGCCGGCGATGATAAAGACCGAGAGGAAGCGCAGTCGCGCCAGCACGACTTTCGTGACGGCGGCGGTGTTGTGCAGGAATTGTCGGTTCATAACAGACCTCTGTCGCGTGACACGGGCTTTCAGCCCGTGCCCGGTGTCGCGCTTACGGGCTCAAAGCCCGTGTCACGGATGCAACGTCTCGACATCCAACCCAGCCAGCGCTTCCATGTCCGCCAGGCGCTTCTCCCGCTCAATCCTCGCCTCGGCGACCATCAGCCTCACATCCAGTAACGTCCGCTGGGCGTCGACGAGTTCAACGAAGCCCACCGTCCCCGCAGCATACGCTTGTCGTGAGCTGTCCAATGCCTGCTGGGCAGCCGGGATGATCCGCTGCTCGAAGAAGTTCGCCTGCCGCTGGGCGTTCCGCATGACGTACAGGTCGGCGACGAAACCCGCCGCACGGTCTCGCTCGCTTTGTCTCGCCATCGCCTGGACAGAGCGCAGCATCGCGCGGGATTCTTCGATCTGGCCCCGGATCATCGGGATCGTCGTGGGGAGCATGATCATCGCGCCGGCGAATTGCGAGACGCTGCCGGTGAAGCCGCCGGAGGGGTTGATGTCCGGCAGGTACGCCAGCCGCGCCAGTTCCAGCGCGTCTTCACGACCTTTCACCTGGGCGGCGAGGCCCGCGAGTTCCGGATTCCGATCGACGCCGGCCGCAATGAGCTGCGCGTCATCGGCGGGAACGGGCCGCGCCTCGGGCAGGGATTTGGTCGAAAGCGGCGCCTGCGGATCGCGGTCGAGCATCGCATTGAGCATCGCCCGCATCGTTCGGGCCTCGGATTGCAGGTTCTCCAGCTCGTTCTCGGCCAGGTGATGCGCGATCTGTGCCTTGAGCAGGTCCTGCTGCGGTCCGCCCGCCTGCACGCGGTTCTCGGCCGAGTCGGAAAGGAGCTTGAGCAGCGAAACGTTGTCCTGCTGGATCCGGATTTTCTCCTCGACCAGCGCGAGATCGAGATACGTGTTGAGCACGCGTCGCTGCACGTCGAATTTCGTCGATTCAAACCTGAACCCCGCCGCCCGCGCGTTTTGAAGCGCAACCTCGCCGGCCTTGGCGACTTTGTTCGGCAGCGAGAGGTTCATCGACGGGTCGAAGCCGGCCGAGATGGTCGTGCGGTCCCAGCTTTTCATCCGCTCACCGCTGAACATGTAGGAAAACCCGACCTGCACGTTGCTGTTCGGCCAGGTCGCGGCCATGTCGATCCGCTGCAGGGCGGCTTTCCATTCGAAATAGGCGGCTTCGAGGTCGCCGTTGGCGAGGAAGGCCCGGTGCAGCACGTCGTGCCAGCTTGGATTCTCGGAAAGCTCCGGCAGCTCGCGCTTCTCGACGGGCGGCTCGAACGGCTTGCCCGCATCGTCCATTCGCGCGCGCTCCTGCTGCGTCCCCCGCGGGGTGAGCACACACCCGCCAACCAGGACCGATAACGTGCAGATGATCCAGGCGCGATTCATCCACCTTTCTGAACGACAAATCCGTCCGCAAAGGTTCAACCCAAATGATTCCCGGAATCCGCGATTACCGCAGGGCCGCCCATCGTTTATCCTCTGCGGTGTGTCTGACATCCGCATCTCCAGCTTTAACGAGCTGATCGACCAGCTTTACGCAAACTCCTGGCAGGAGCCGCTGGGGCGGTTTCGTTCCAATTTTGCGTATCGCGGCACGACCTCGGTGAACGACGACCTGACGACAACCCTGCGCCGCCTGGGCGAACACTACGCCAACAACGAAGGGCACCTGCTCCGCAACTTCCGGAAATACGCCCACCGCGACGCCGCTTCCGGCGATTCCACCTGGAACTGGCTCGCCCTGGCGCAGCATCACGGGCTGCCCACGCGATTGCTCGACTGGACCTTTTCGCCCTTCGTCGCATTGCATTTCGCGACGCAGCACATCGAGCGCTTCGACACCGACGGCGCCGTGTGGTGCGTCGACTATGTCCAGACCCACGAGATGCTGCCCGCCCAGCTCAAGCAAGCGCTGGACGAAGAGGAGGCCGACGTTTTCACGACGGAGATGATCACCCGCGTCACACCGACACTGGATCAACTCGACGAGCTGGGAAAGAAATCTTCTGACGGCAAACCCTTCGTCGTGTTCCTCGACCCGCCGTCGCTGGACGACCGGATCATCAACCAGTTCGCCCTGCTGTGCCTGATGTCCAGCGCCGAAGCCGACATGAACCAGTGGCTGCGCGAACACCCCAACCTCTGGCGTCGGATCGTCATCCCCGCCGGATTGAAATGGGAAATCCGCGATAAGCTCGACCAGGCGAACGTCACGGAGCGTGTCCTGTTCCCTGGCCTGGACGGGTTGAGCCGATGGTTGAAGCGCTACTACAGCCCGAGATTGAGATAAAACCACCGATGAACACAGATGAACGCGGATGCAAAGCAATTCCTCATCTGTGTTCATCAGCGTTCATCTGTGGTTAACTCTCTACTATGCAGCCGCACCGTGAGTTGATTGTGGAACCGATCGGCCTGGACGTGGAGACGATGGCCAGGCCGATCAATTGGAGTGAGCTGTTCGGCAACCCGAATCCGGTCGAGCTCGAAATCGGCATGGGCAAAGGGACATTCCTCACCGAGCAGGCGAAGGCTCGTCCCGACGTGAACTTTTTCGGAATCGAATACGCCCGCTGGTTCTGGCGGTACGCCTCGGATCGTCTACGCCGTAGCGCTTGCAACAACGCCCGCACCGTGCGGGCCGAAGCGAGCTTTTTCTTTCACGAGTTCATTTCCGATCAAACGCTGTCCGTCATTCACATCTACTTCCCCGACCCCTGGCCAAAAAAACGCCACCACAAGCGGCGCCTGATCCAACTGCCGTTCGTTCAGAACGAATTGATCCGCACGTTGATCCCCGGCGGGCGAGTGCAGCTCGTCACGGACCACCAGGATTATTACGACCAGATGGAACAGGTCATCGGCGCCTCGGGCCTGAAGGTGATCGACTACAACCGCCCCGGCAGCGCCGCTGAGGGCGAGTTCGTCGGGACGAATTTCGAGCGCAAGTATCGCCGCGAGGGACGGCCGTTCTACGCGATGGCGGCAGTGAAGCCGTAACCAACGTCCAAACTTAATTGCGGGTCCAGAGGTTTTTTCGCTTGGCGCGATGGGGTCGCGCTGATAGGTTAGGCGCCACTAAGTTAGTAAATGCTATCAAACCTCTTTGAAAGGAGGCTCGGCCATGCTACGTCTCTGCGCTTCCGGTACGCGCCCTGGTCCCGCGGCGCCGCACCCTTCGCGAACCACACGCCCCTGCGTGCTCGCCTTGTTCATGACGATCCTCATCTTGCCCCGCCTTGCCGCGCCCGCGCGAGCGGCGGGGCTGCTCATCGCCGACAGCGGGCTGGGCGGCATCCTCGAGATCAAACAGCACGCGGTCAACGTCGTGATCAACAACGGCGTTGCCGTCACGACCGTCACGCAGGTCTTTCAAAACACCGAAGACCGGCAGGTCGAGGCGCTTTACACCTTCCCCGTCCCGCGCGGCGGTTCCGTCGCCAACTTCTCGATGTGGATCAACGGCAAGGAAATGGTCGGCGAGGTCCTCGAGAAAAAACGCGCACGCGAAATCTACGACAGCTACAAGGTCCGCAAACGCGATCCGGGCCTGCTCGAACAAGTGGACTATCGCACCTTCGAAATGCGGGTCTTCCCTATCGCTCCACGGGCCGAGCAGCGCGTGCAGGTGACGTACTACCAGGAGCTCAATTTCGACCACGACTGGGCGACATACGTTTATCCGCTCGCAACGCAGACGCGTCCGGTGACGACGTCGCGCACCAGCGGAAAGTTCTCGATCCACGCCGACGTCAAGAGCGAGATCCCCATCGTCGAGATGGAAAGTCCCAGCCATGCCAAGGACTTCGCGTTTGTGCAGCGGAGCGACAACTTCCGCGAGGCGAGCCTGGAAGCGACCGGCGGCGACCTGTCGCGCGACGTCGTGCTGGCGTTTCACTGCGCCAGGCCTCGCACGGGGATCGACGTGATCACCAGCAAGACCTCCGCCGACGAAGACGGATACCTCTCGCTCACCTTGACGGCCGGCGAGGAGCTGCCCAAGCAGGACGTCGCGATGGATTACACGTTCGTGCTCGACGTGTCGGGCAGCATGAACGACGACGGCAAGCTGGACCTTTCCCGCCGGGCAGTCCAGGCATTTATCAACTCGCTGGGGGAGACCGATCGATTTGAAGTGATCTCGTTCAACGTTCAGCCGGTGCCGGCGTTCAAGGCCTTGCGATCCGCCGACGCCGATGCGAAGAAGGCTGCGGAGCAGTTTCTGGGCAATCGCGAGGCGCGCGGCGGCACGGTCCTGAACCCCGCGATCACGACCGCCTACAAATACGCCGACGCAGCGCGCCCCTTGAACGTGATCATCCTTTCGGACGGATTGACCGAACAAGCCGAGCGCGCGCAGCTCGTGAGCTTGATCGGCCAGCGGCCCAAGGGCACGCGGGTGTTCTGCATCGGCGTGGGCAACGATGTGAACCGCGCGCTGCTCGAACAGCTCGCGACCGACAGCGGCGGGCTCGCGGCGTTCGTCAGCCGCGAAGACAGCTTCGAACGCCAGGCGGCCTCGTTCCGGCGAAAGCTCATGCGCCCCGTGGCGAGCGGCGTCGCGATCGCGTTCGACGGCGTGCAAGTGTACGACGTCGAGCCCAAGCAACTTCCAAACCTGTACCACGGGATGCCCGTTCGGCTGTACGCCCGCTACAAGGGCTCGGGGCCAGTCAAGATCAACGTCTCCGGCGACGTTGCCGGCAAGCCGCTCGCCACCTCCGTCTCCATCGATCTGCCCAAGCAGGAACTGGCAAATCCAGAGATCGAGCGCATGTGGGCGTGGCACAAGATCGATCGGCTGCTCAAGGAGGCCGACGGCACGGGTAGTCGCAGCAGCAGCACGCTGGATGAGATCGTCAAGCTCGGAGAGGCCTATTCGATCGCCAGCGAGTACACCTCGTTCATCGTGCTGGAGAACGACGCCGAGTTCCAGCGATGGCACATCGATCGGCGGAACGCCCTGCGGATCGAGCGTGATCGCTCGGCCCAGCAGAAACTGACCGCCCAGCTTGACGTCATGCGAAACCGCTCCACCGAGGCGCTGGGCCCCGAGGCGGTCGTGGACGAGAGCAAGAAGCTCGTGACGTCGGCGATTCCGGCTCAGTCGGGGTCCCCGGCGGTGAATACCACCACCGGCTCGCATCCGGGCAGCCGCGACCTCAACTTCGGCAGCGGCGGTAGTGGTGGCGGCGCGCTTGATCCGGTCTCGGTCGCGATCATGGCGGGGGCGGCCGGTATTGCGGCAAGCCGCTTGCGCCGGCGTCGGCATGCAGGAGAGCCCCGATGAGTCGTAGCCTGCTGCTTCATGTGGTGCCTCCACCCGTTCTCGGCGATTCACCTGCCGGGAACGGGTGGAGGTCGTTGCTCCTTGCGGCGTCGGCGCTGCTGATCTACCGTTGGCCAGCGCTTGCCTCGTGGCTGGAATGGCAGCGCGGCTCGCCGGAAATCTGGCGGATGCTGACGTGTCATCTGGTGCACTTCTCGACCAATCACCTGTTCTGGGATCTGGCGCCGTTTTTCCTGCTGGCGTTTCTTTGCGAACGAATCCACGCCCGGCGGTTTGTCCTCACCTTGCTGACAGCGGCGATCGTCATTCCCCTCACGGTGGAGTGGTACGCCCCATCCCTCACCACGTATAGAGGCCTGAGCGGATTGTGCTCGGCGCTGTTCGGTATGCTGGTCGCGAATGGATTCTTCGACGAGCTTCATGTCGGCCGACGCGTTGGCGTCCTCGTGTGGCTGGCATGTGCGGTGGCGTTCGGGTTGAAGCTGTCGATCGAACTGGCGTACGGTGTGACCGTGTTCGCCGACAACCTGTCGGGCTATGTCCCCGTGCCGGTCGCGCATGCGGCCGGGTTCGGCGTCGGCGTCTTTATTCGCGCCGTTGGCGCAATCGCCACCCCTGCGGATAGAATGCCTCGTCATGACGACGACTGCTCCTTCTCGCCCTGTCCCTAACGACGGCACTCGCCTGGTTGAAGGCGACCCCTATCTCGAACCCTACGCCGACGCCCTGCGCGAGCGATTCAGCTATTACCAATCCGCGTTAAACAAGATCAAACAAAACGGCGGCCTGCTCGGCGAGATCAGCCAGGGGCATCGCTACTACGGCTTCAACCGCGGCGAATTGTGGGGCAAGCCCGGCGTGTGGTATCGAGAATGGGCGCCAGGCGCGATTCAGCTTCGGCTCATCGGCGACTTCAACAACTGGGATCGTTACGGCAACCCGCTCGTCCGCGATCAATGGGGCGTCTGGAGCCTGTTCCTCCCCGACGATCAATATAAAGACAAGCTCCTCCACGGCAGCCGGGTGAAAGTGACCGTCGTGAGCGAAAACGGTTCGATGGACCGAATCCCCGCGTACATCCGTCGCGTCTGCCAGGAACAGAACACCAACCACTTCGTTGGGCAATACTGGTGCCCCACCGAACCGTACCAGTGGCGCAACGAAAACCCACGGAACTTGTTCCGCGGCATCGGCAATCCCGGTCACGAAGGCTTACGCATCTACGAATCGCACGTCGGCATGGCGACGGAAGAACATCGCGTCGGCACGTTCGACGAGTTCACGCAGAAGGTTCTTCCGCGCGTCAAGGAGCTGGGCTACAACGCCATCCAGCTCATGGCCGTCCAGGAGCATCCGTATTACGGCTCGTTCGGCTACCACGTGAGCAACTTCTACGCCGTCAGCTCCAGGTTCGGCACGCCCGAGGAATTGAAGAACCTGATCGACACGGCACACGGAATGGGCGTGGCAGTGCTGCTCGACCTCGTGCACAGCCACAGCGTGAAGAACACGCATGAAGGATTGAACAGCTTCGACGGCACGGACTACCAGTACTTCCACGCCGGCCCGCGCGGACATCACATCGCGTGGGATTCGTTGCTGTTCGATTACGGCAAGTACGAGGTGCAGCGGTTCCTGCTCTCCAACGTGCGCTATTGGCTGGAAGACTACCGCTTCGACGGCTTCCGCTTCGACGGCGTCACCAGCATGATCTACCTCGATCACGGCCTAGGCAAATCGTTCAGCAATTACGGAGATTATTTCGGCCCCAACGTCGATCGCGACGCCGTGCTCTATCTCCAGCTTGCGAATCAGGTCGCGCATGCGGTCAATCCCGAAGCCATTACGATTGCTGAAGACGTCTCGGGCATGGTCGGCATGGCCAAGCCTGCCGACGACGGCGGGATTGGGTTCGATTATCGCCTGGCGATGGGCGTCCCGGATTACTGGATCAAGACGCTCAAGGAGAAGAAGGACGAGGAGTGGAACCTGGCCGAGCTGTATCACACGCTGCTGAACCGCCGGCACGACGAAAAGCACGTCGGCTATGCCGAGAGCCATGACCAGTCGCTCGTGGGTGACAAGACGCTGGCCTTCTGGCTCATGGACAAAGAGATGTACTGGAACATGGCCAACGACAAGCAGAGCCTTGTCGTCGACCGCGGCATCGCCCTGCTGAAGATGATCAAGCTGATCACCTTCAGCCTGGCGGGCGAAGGTTACCTCAACTTCATGGGCAACGAGTTTGGCCACCCGGAATGGGTCGACTTCCCGCGCGAGGGCAACGGCTTTTCATACCAGTACGCCCGCCGGCAATGGTCGCTCGTCGACAACCCCCTGCTGCGCTACCAGGCGATCAACCGCTTTGACCGCGCGATGATGAATCTCGACCGCGAGCATCACCTGCTCACCGACCCGCTGATCGAACAGCTCGCCCTGCACGAGGACACCAAGCAGCTCGTCTACCGCCGCGGACCGATGGTGTTCATCTTCAACTTCAACCCGCACGAATCCTTCACCGGCCTCCGCGTCCCGGTGCCCGACGCGACGGATTACAAGCTGATCATGACCACCGACAGCAAGCAGTTCGCCGGGCCGGGATTGGTGCAGGAAGACATGATTTATCCCTGGCAGCACGTGCCGATGTATGGGAGGAATCAGAGTATCCAGGTTTACATCCCCTCGAGGAGCGCACAGGTGCTGGTGCCAGTGTGAAGCCGCCTCCTCGTAGGGTGTGCTTCAGCACACCGATCCGCATATCCTTAGAGCAGATGCGCGTTGATGATTTGGCCCAGATGAAATACCGCGACGCGTGGACGGTTCAGGAGAAAGTCCACGCCGAGGTCGTCGCGGGCGGCGAGGAGCGGTTGCTCCTGGTCGAGCATCCGCCCGTCATCACGTTTGGCCGCCGCGCCGAGACGTTTGGCCAGCAGAACCTCGTCGCCTCGAAGGATTACCTCAAACAACTCGGCGTCGAGCTCGTCCAATCCGACCGCGGCGGCGATGTCACCTTTCATGGGCCGGGGCAGATCGTGGCGTACCCGATCGTCCGGCTCAACGCGCACGGCCTGAGCGTCTTTCCAGCACAGTGGGATCCGAAGCTTGGAATTCACGTGACTTGAAGTCGCGGC
>JADMIO010792772.1_pt1 | contig 32126 bp, 33 predicted proteins | sample 8958161 | NCBI WGS metagenome assembly JADMIO01 (sample SAMN16585339, study PRJNA669376) | soil metagenome | isolation source: Crop rotation soil | place: USA: Cullars Rotation, Alabama | collected 2011
CTTTCCCATGTCACTGACCTAGTGAGCGGCACGGTCAGCGTCATCGACACGGCGACCAACTCCGTGATTGCCACGATCCCTGTTGGCAGCGACCCCTTTGCTATAGCAATTACGCCGGACGGTGCCCGCGCCTATGTCCCGAACAGAACCAGCAACACCATCTCCGTCATCGACACGACTACCAACAGCGTGATCGCCACGATACCCGATGGAGTTTTCCCCGAAGGTGTAGCCATCACGCCGGACGGCGCCCGGGCCTATGTCCCGACAAATAGCGACGTGGTCGCCGTCATCAACACGGCGACCAACTCCGTGATCGCCACCATCCCCGTCAGCTTTAACCCCCTTTCTGTGGCAATCACGCCGGACGGCGCGCGCGCCTATGTCACGAACATAAGTAGCAATACGGTCGCCGTCATCGACACGGCGACCAACACCGTGATCGCCACAGTGCCTACGGGTAGTTGTCCGTCTGGGATAGCCATCACGCCGGCCCCGCGAGTTCCCAAAAGTAAAGACGAGTGCAAGAACGGCGGGTATCGGAATTTCGGCCCTCCCGCCGGCCCGTTCAGAAATCAGGGGCAATGCGTCAGCTACGTTGAGGGGCACTCCCACCGCTGACAGGTGATCGAGAGACAGGCGGTTCTACGGGAGCCTTAACTCAAGGGTCGAGGCTTCCGTCGGCGAGAGTTCTCTTCAGGTTTGAGCACATACTTGCTCTTGTCCTTTGCCTAACGCTTCGCATCAGCGGGGCCGCGTGTGACACTTCGATGCTGATGTGAAACTTACTTCGCGGCCTCCGCTGCAACGGGTTGTTGGACTACCGGGACTGGCCCCGTCGCAAGCCCCATAGTCCACGCACCGAGAGGATAACGGAGAAAAGCGCGGTCACACCAAGCGCGAGGAGTGTCCAGATAAAGAAGAAGCCCCCGCTGCGGGTAGTTCCGAATCCGATCCCCACCCCCCTCATGTGAATGACGGGGATACCCATCAACAGAAGCGACGCGACGAGGATGATGATATACCCTGATCGCCGTCCGGCAAGCACGAGCGTTGCGTATAACAAGACAACGAAGATGACCACCGCAACGAGGTTTAGAAGCCCTCCCGGTGACATCCCTCGGTCGATATCGTCCGCCAAGTGAAACGACGCGAAGAGGATCGAAAGCAGAGAAGCAATGGTTAACATAAGGTTGTTTTTCAATTGATACTCTCCTAGTTGGGTTTGTGTGTGCCTTCAGTTCAGCCTGCCCGAACTGGCAGGGACGCTCTCAACTTCACGCACCTGACATAGAGGCGACGGCACAGGCATCTGGCACAAATGAGCCGACGCTTGCCAGCCTTTAACCTTCCGGCTTCACCTAGCTTAATTCGGGCTCACGGCGATAGGGCAGGAGAGGATTAAAGAGCCGCTACGCGGCCTCCGCTGCAACGTACTGTTAGGCATCTGCGGGGCGTCAACCTGATGCCCCAGCAAAATAGACTAACCTTACGTCTTCTACATCCACTAACCCCGTCCAGTTGGGGCAGATGATGTCCCCTTGATTAATCTGGATGGGCAGGTAGCGTCTGCCTTCGCGCAACAGCGGCATCCCCTTCTCCTGAAGTTCTTTGTTATAGTAGCTCAGTTCTGTAGAGTTTAAGCTCTTTTGGGGATAAAGCACTACGCCATAGCTCTCTCCGTCTGAGATATTCAGCCTCACCCAATTCTGCGGGTAAGTCGCAATAGTTTGCTTTAGCCAGCGCCATACAATCTCAGGATCGCTATTACGGCGCAGCTTGTTTGTTCTGAAGACATGCGTTTGCAGCGACCTGGAAACGACCTTGTTGGTAAGGGGCCATTCTTCTTCGAGTTGTTGTTCAGAGGAAGGTGACTGTGGAGTGCTTTGGCGGGAATGAAGGCGAAGTCCAACACCGACTCCCGCAGCGAAAATGAGAATTGCGATTCCTATCTCAATGACTAGCCGTTGCATGATCTCTCCTTAATACTCTAGCTTACCACTGACTAGCTGGCGCCTAACGCTTGGGTTCAGCGGGCGCGGGCTGAAACATTGGCAGAACCACGAGAAACTTGCTGCCCGCGCTCCGCTGCAATCGAATGTTAGGCATCTTTTATTCTGTCCATAGGTCTCCTCAGAAAGGCTGGTTTCTATCCTTGCCCCAATATCTTGCCGCTAGTCTGCCTTTCTGGAGAAAGCCACCAGAATGAGCGACAGCATAGCCCAATGAATCCCGCCTGTATCAAATAGCGACCCGATCAGCAGAACGATAGCGTAACCCTTCTGGCCTATCCACCAAAGTGCGTATGCTGCTAGCCATAGACTAGCCGATCCCAACAGAGGGATCGTGGAGGCGTATCTATAAGGCTCATCGTTGCGAAAGAGTTTGTGCATGCGATAGCGCATAAAGGACAGATAAGAGTTCATAGCTGTGATCAGCATTCCGAACCCTGCGAGCATCCATATTGCTATCTTGACAATGACCATGTTGCCTATGCCTCACGGATAGATGCCTAACGCTAGGCATCAGCGGCGCGCACGGGCCATTGATGATAAGAGGCGAGCTATTTGCGCGTCCGCAGCATGCCACTGTTAGGCGCGGCGTGCCCTCTTAACTACCTCTCCGCCTGCCGCGGGGCAGAGTTCATGATGTTTAACGCCGCGCGGAGCCCCCTCGTGATCTTCGCCTGATCGTCCACCGCCCAATAGTGTAGGAAGAAAAGCCGCGGCGACTCGCTCAGCATATGATTGTGAATCGTCGTGACCTCGATCCCCTGCTGCGCGAGCGCCACGATCACCGGATGCACCTCCTGCGCCAGAAGAACCAAGTCGCCCGTGGCGGCAACCTTCCCCTTTCCGAGCGGTTGGAAGTGCATTACGGACGTGCTTGCCATGCTCGCCGGCACCTTCATGCCGTTCATCGTGACGGCCTCCCGGCGAGGCAACAGCATATTGACGGCGCCGCCCCCGATCCCGCCTTTCTCTCCCATGGCCGCTTCGAGCTTGGACAGATCGAAGTCTGCCGGCAGAGGCGGGATGCCTGTCGGAGGCGTTAGCTTCAGAACGCTCAAGGCCCGCCGCAGGCTTTGTGCCATTTTCACAGCGTTCCCGTGGCCCTCAACGTGCAGGAACATCAGGCGAGGGGACTCGTGTGTCAGGTGCGTGTGGATCGCCGTCACTTCAACGGATTCTGCGGCTAGGCGGGGCATGACGGTGGCGACCTCCTCTTCCGTTACGAGCAGGTCGCCCATCATCATCGCGTCGTCACCGGGGGCGCTGAATGTCGCTGACGACGCCATCCAGAGGGCGGGCGCTAACTTCAATCCGCCGACTTTAACGTCCAGATCACCGCGGGGGAGAATAACAGTGTATGTGCCGTCGGGCTGCGCCCTACCAGAGCGCCCTAGTGCCTCTGACACCGCTGACCAACGGTCATCTTTTGCGACACGTTGCGCCCCCACACTTTGTGCGCCGGTCGGTTGGGAGTCAGCTAATATGATAAGGATCAAGAGGCTGAACAGAAGACTACGAGTGCGGGTGAAGTAATGTTTACCGGCGGCGCACCGATATAAGGGGGTTAGTTCGTCGGTCATTGCGTCGCTTCTCCTGTCGTAAGCATAAGAGCTGATGGCTTCCTCATTTCGGAATATGCGGAGCGCCTAACGCTCGTGTTCAGCGGGCGCGCGAACGGCCATAAAAGGAACTGTGAGAGCTACGCTGCACACGCTCCGCTGCAACTGGTTGTTATGCGTCGTTCATCGTAGCGCCAACATAAGGTATTTTGCCGTTCCAGAAGTCATTTAACTGCCGCCACCACTTTCTTGAATTGTGTTGTAAGTAGCTGAAAAACACCTCTGGATCAACTCCGTTATTTCTCGCAATGTTCTGGATTCCTTCCAGTAATCCTATCACTGCTGCTTCTTTTACAAAGTTATCACCCTGCAAGTGGAACCTCTCAACCGTAGCAAATATTTCACGAAATTCGCTTGTTTGGCTACCCTTGTAGCGATCAACGAGATGTCGGGCGAACTCTGATAGGTCGAGATATAGTAACTCCTCTTCGGCATAGAAAGCCTTATGCTCTTTCCACCTTTCGGTGAAGGAAGGGCATACTTCAAGTAGAAGTGGCATCACTTTATCTTGAGTTATCATAATGGCCCTGTCGTAGACGCATAACGCCACCATCAGCGGGCGCGGGCGGCACCACGAAGCCATGTGAGCAGTACGAATCGCGCTCCGCTGCAACGCCTTGTTAGACAGCGCGTCCTTGAGAGCGCCGCCGCGCCTTCGAGCCGCGCCTTCAAGAATCGTGACGCATGCTAAGTCATCCTTCCGAGCGCGGCAACTCACTGCAAAGAACCAGGAGCCTCTTAAGCGCGGCGGCGCCGAATGCTACGGGGACTGCGCACGCAGATGTCTAACGCCCGACATCACCGGGCCGCCGAACGGTATCGCGGGAAACCATGAGAAACTTGCTGCGGCGGCTCCGGTGCATGTCGTTGTTAGACGTTGCTTGGGCACGCTATTCCTGTCGCAACAAGATTCCGGCTAGTTGTTTAAATACCCCCGCTTCTTTCGCTTGGTTCTTGAAATCAAAGTGTTTTCGTACTAACTCGTCGCTTATTTCCCGGTCTGCCTTTAAGTCTTCAACGATGCTCCTTGCTAGTCGTGGCCAATCCTCGGCGCCGATTCCTTCATAATAATGCCAATCGTGATTCCGTGCGTCGATCCAGCCATCCCAAAAATTGAGGGCGATAAAGAGTTTGTCAAATTCTGACCCTGTGTCGCGTGGCAGCCTTTCGTCAAGCGTATCGTATGGTGCCTCGATCTGTGATAAGCGAGCAGCTTCGTGTTCGGAGGCAGCTTGCAAGAGTCCGCTGATCATGTCTTGTTTGGCTTCCGAATACCTCAATCCCATTGCTTTCCACCCTGGCCTGTGGCGCTGCATTTAGCAACGTCTAACGCGGCGTTCAGGCGGCGCGGAACGGTGATAGGCGAAGCGTGAGCACCTTGCTGCCGTGCTCGCCTGCAACGCCATGTTAGACAGCGCGTCTAAGAGAGCGCCGCCGCGCCCCACTGGCCGCGCCTTCAACAATCGTGGCGAATCATACTCGTAGCGTGGGAGCGCGGCAACCGACTGCGACGCATCGAAGGCCTCACCGGCGCGGCGGCGTCGAACACTGCAAGGATTGCGTGCGCAGATGTCTAACGCCCGCGTTCAGCGGGGCCGTGAACGGCCTCACGAGAAACCATGAGAAGTGCGCGGCACGGCCTCCGCTGCAACGGGTTGTTCGGCGTCTCTTCGAGTTATTGTCAAATTTGCTTGACTGCCTTTTAGTTCAAATTCAATGGGTTCTGCTGGCAAAGTATAATCGAATTTTCCGTCGGGTCTTTTTATACCAAAACCACCTGCACTTTGTCTGACTCTCCCTTTATTTCCGCCTCCGTGAGTCGATTCTTGGGAATTACAATTGGGACATAAAAAGCGAAGATTCTTTGGGCGGTTGTCTCCGTGTACTCCATTTATATGATCGAGTATTAAATTAAGCTTTTTGCCGTTCCACTCAAGCGGCGCTGTATAAAACATACATTCCTGGTTGTCACATCGTAATGGGATTGGTGGATTCTGCTGTGCTCTCCAAGTCAAATAGTGTCGCCTGACTGTTTGTTGAGGCCGACGACCCTTTTCATATCTCAGTACATCTTTCTGTGAAGGTTTAGTCATTTAATCTCCGCATTGTGAAAAAGAGATATAGACGCCGAACGCTCCGATTCAGCGGGCGCGGGAGCGGCACTGAAAGAAACGATAAGAACTGCGCTTCCGCGCTCCGCTGCAATCGGTTGTTAGACCGTTCTACAATCCTACGACTACTTTCTCAAAAGAGTAGCTTGTCAGTAAATCATAATTCTTTCGAGAAATATTCAGCCCCCATTCTGGTTTGCTCTTCTTCAATTCATAATCTCGACTAACAAATAGCCCATTGACTTGCTGCCAGGCCGTTGATTGAATCAAAAATAGTTTGGGGAGTTCATTGTCTATAAAAATCACTACTGCGGCAAAAAGGTTAACGCGTAGCTCGAACTTATGTTTTGGGAAGAAGATGTACTTAGCTTTGTAAACAGATTTTACTTGGATGTCATAGTACCGCTCTTGCCCCCACGAATGACAAAATCAATCCCGCGATCATCTACCTCAGACGTGTATACATCGAAGCCATAGAGCGTGAATTCCATTTTGACAAAATATTCTGCATACCGCCCAAGTTGAAGGGAACTCAATCGGCTCCATGTATATCTTTCCATTTCCATTCCCGCGACATAGGTTATGGTCACAAGGGTCTAACGCCCGACATCACCGGGCCGCCGAGCGGCATTGGCAGAAAGATGAGAACTGCGCGGCAGCTCCGGTGCATGTCGTTGTTATGCCGCGTAGCCCTCAAGTATACACCTGGCCCAAATCATACTGCTCCTGGAGACGACGCCTTCTGTAAACCAGCCTTCGGAATTTAAACGCAATCTCTCCGCCTGTCGTGAACAGGAATCCCAAGCCCAAGTATTCTCCATCAACTGCCATTAGTTCGTAAGTCAGTAGATCTCCTATACTCTGAGCCATGGAGTCTTCCTCAACGCACAGGTCCATACTAGCGCTTCTTAATCCCTGTAACTCAAAGACGTGGCAATACACTTGTCCATAGTTAAGAAATTCTACTCGCGCCAATGCCCTTTGACGGTTAATTCGAAAGGGCGAAGTCCCATCAGCCGCATAGTTCAGTCCGTCGCCAACACTGAGTGACAAAAGCCGGCCATCGTGCAGCCCTGTTTCAGCAAAACCGTACCGAAAGAACTTCCAGGCGGGCTTGCTTAGTCTCGGCTTTAATTCTTCCAACTGAGTATGGTAATCGGCAACAACTTGCCAGAAGCGTTTCTCAGTTCGTTTGTTTTGCTTCTCGGTCTGGTCTATCCAGTCATTAGTTGCAGCAACAAGTTCGTAAGTGAAATATTTCATTGCATTACTATTTCAACGCCGTCGGTCTAGCGGCATAACGCGGCGTTCAGGCGGCGCGGAACGGCAATGGGTGAAGGGTGAGAACCTTGCTGCCGCGCTCGCCTGCAACGCCATGTTAGACGTAGCGTCATCGCACACACCGCCGCGCCTACTGCCGCGCCTGCAAAAATCGTCACGACGCATAGGCCGTGCCTAGCGGCGCGGCCACTCACGGCGAGTAGGCGGCGGCCTCTCAAGCGCGGCGGCGTCAAGCACTCAAAGGGAAGCGCACGCGGCAGTCTAACGCTCGACATCACCGGGCCGCCGCACGGCATTGGCAGAAAGATGAGAAACTCGCTTCGGCGGCTCCGGTGCATGTCGTTGTTAGACAGCGTCGCTATTCATACTCATCTGATCCTTGTACCCAGATGAACGACTGGATGTCTATCATGTCCCGTGGCCTTAGGCCGCCCTGGTCCCTTCTTACCTCTTCGGCAAACTTAAGCAGACTCGCGTAAGTCTCCCACGAGGGCCTGGATTGGTAGCGCAACTCGAACCCGTACTCACGCGCAGCAGCTCGGGTGACTTTCGGCTTCAGGAAAATGTGTGTCTTCGGCTCCGCGATAAAGCCAAACACCGTCACCAGCGGCCAGGTCAGGACCCGCGTCTGCCTTCTCGGCAGTGACGCCACCACCTCAACCCAGTCTTTGAACCTGCGCTCGATGCTGCCTGACCCATGAAGGAAGTCATACAACCCTTCGGCAAATACGCGCGCCCCTTCTTTGGTCTTAACGGCGTCGCGCAGTGCCATCTTCTCGAATGAGAACAGCATGCTGTAGCGCGAACTCTGTTCGACGCGCACGGCGCGGGCGGCGATGTCATAGAACTCGCGTCTACGCAGCCGCCGGCGGAACTCATCTTCAGATAGAGTCTGCTCCCAGCGCCTATGTGTCGCCCACTTGTAATCGCGCTCCCAGTCAAGGTAGGTCTCGTCGCGGAATCCGTTGGGGAAGAAGCGGAGGAACTTGCGTCGGCATCGCAAAGCGCTGGGCGAGATTTGCTTGCTTCTGTTTTTGTTGCTGGCTTCCAATCCTTTATCCCCTTATCAAGGGTAGGGTCCGCCGTTTTATCTGTCAAAGTCACCGACCAAGTAGCTGTCTAACGCGGCGTTCAGCGGGCGCGAGCGGTACAGCGAAGCCATACGAGCCGCACGGATCGCGCTCCGCTGCAACGCGATGTTAGACGTAGTGTCCTTTAGAGCGCCGCCGCGCCCATTGCCGCGCCTGCAAAAGGCCGTCACGAATTGTAGGCGCTGCTCTTGAGCGCGGCAACCAATGGCGAAGAGCCAGAAGCCTCTTAGGCGCGGCGGCGTCGAACACTGCAAGGCAAGCGTACGCGGTAGTCTAACGCCCGCGTTCACCGGGCCGCCGAATGGCCTCACAAGAACCCATAAGAAGTGCGCGGCGGCGGCTCCGGTGCAACGCCTTGTTGGGCGGCTTGCCGCTAACTACTGCGGTATTCTTCTCTCTTTACACGCCAATGCCATACCTCTTCATCTTCTGGGTCGCTTACTCTGCCAACATACGTCATCCCTAGCTTTTCCAGCACCCTCACAGAGGCGTTCTTCTCCGCCAGGGTGTGGGCCTCAACTCGGCTAACTTCCCGGTGAGAGAAAGCATAGTTCAGCATCCCTCTGGCCGCCTCTGTTGCTAGTCCACGCCCCCTGTAAGCTGGAGCCAGGGCGTAGCCAATCTCGACAACCCCTTCTGCGTCGGGTCTGCCTTTGAAGCCGCCCACCCCGATCAGCCGATGATCAACTCCGTGAATGAATAGGTATGTCCACCAGCCGAGCACCGACGGGTTGGCTTTGAGGTATTCATAGCATGGTCGCATGGCCTGTTGCGCGGCAGGGAACCCGAGCCATGCATCAGCTAGAGAAACGCCCAGTAAGGCGGCGAGTTCGGTATGATCGGTGAGGATTGCTTCGAAGTGAGAGAGTTCGCAGGGAATAAGCAGCAGGTTCGGGGTTTCAATCATTGTAATACTCTATTCTACGCACGTTGATGCTTACAAGACGCCCAACGCTCGCGTTCACCGGGCCGCCGAATGGCAATAAAAGAAAGTGTGAGAACTATGCCCGGCGGCTCCGGTGCATGTCGTTGTTAGGCGTTTTTGCTCGGCACCCTTTCTTTCTTTTGCCTTGGAGTACGTTCTACTTTGGTTAAGCTACTCCTTTGAAGCTTGAATTTTTTCTTTAATTCACTTTTCCAGTAAGTATTTAACGGGGAACCCCGACCCAGTAGGAGGATAGCTAAAGCTTCCTGATCTGTGCTAAGTGGAAAAATACCCTCTTCTACGAAGGCCCTGCCGCAAAGAAAGAATATTCGCCTTTGGTCCCCTATATTACATTCTAGAAATTGCATAATTATTTTGGCATCTCCATTCGACAAGAGGTTTCGTACAGCCAACCGACCAACTGTTTCTTCAGACCACCAAAGACTATCGACCTCAAGACCATCTGCATCGAAGTCTATAATGGCCTGGAAATAGGACCTCAGTTCTTCTTTTGATAAGGAATGATCAATACGCCTACAGAAGAGTATTCCAATATCTCCCTCCTCCAGTCTAAATGAATCTTCATCTGATGCATACTGCCAATCTATGGACCATACAGCCAGAGGGGTATAATTGGCCTGGAGAGAAACTGCCAATCGAGCGGCACTTGGTAGAATTATTGATTCAGGAATATTCAAACGAGCGCCATCTCTTAAAGTTATCCAAGAATGCATCGTACTGATTCCTGACGTGTCCTCCCAAGTCTTTACAGAGAACTCTTGGATATCTGATTCTGTTAGCTCTGTGATATCAAGGAACTCTTGCTTAAGGGCTTCTACAAAACGGGTTCCTGGTACTATGACGGTCATCAAATAACGTACTGAGGCAGACCTCGTGCGTCCTCCTGCATTATGACGAATTGCTTCGCGGGTAACTGCTGCTTCGAGTTTGTTCGCCACCTCTTCTAATCCTGCTAAGGTTGTAGCTCCTAGTCGGCCTGCTAGAATGGGGGAATGCTTAGCTATATCGTCTCGTGTGACTTTATGCCATACGGGAAGAATCACTTTTCGGCCCGCTTCCTCTTTTGCCAACAGACCATCAAGTTCACGCCGAGGCCATTCTTTCTCAAAGAACTTCTCGCTCAAAACAACTATTCCGAAATCGCATGTCTCTAAGCCCTTGTCAATTGCGTCTCGGAGTTTGTCACCTATTTCTAAAGAGTATTCATCATACCAAACCTCGAAACCTCGCCGGCCCAATGATTCCGCAAGAGGCCGCGCTATCTCCTCCTTATCCTCATGGGCATGTGATAGAAAGATTCTTATTGGCATAGTGGCCATCCTCCAAGGAGATAATAACCCATTAAATGACGGGGATCACTTCAAACGCCTAACGCTCGCGTTCAGCGGGGCCGCGAACGGCCTTACAAGGAATCATGAGAATTGCGCTTTGCGGCCTCCGCTGCAACGCATTGTTGGGCCGCCGACGGAGAGAAGATACTTAAATCTTGGCGTAGATTTCTTTGAGTGCAAGCTCACAGTTGATCGAGCTTAATCGAATTACATCTTCAGCCCGGTGAAACTCGGTTAACAGCCATTGCGTGTCATTCTGGCGTACGTATTGGTCTGCCCGGTACGGCTCCTGGGATACCAGAATGTATTCGTGCAAGGATTCTATCCGTCGGTACTGGTCAAATTTATCGCCTCGGTCATAGTTGGCTGTAGACTCGGATAAGACCTCAATGAGCACAATTGGATTTAACAAAATGTCGCTGTTTCCGTCAGCGAACTGTTCCTCGCCGCATGTCACAACGATGTCGGGATATGCATACGTGCCGGTCTTGCTGACTCTCACTCGCATATCACTCGGATACACGTTACAGGGGCGATCCACGAGTTGACGATGTATCCCTGCAAGGACATTGGCAACAATGAGATTATGCTGTTTACTCGCGCCTGCAAAAGCGATGATCTGGCCTGCATAGTATTCGCTTTTTACTTCGGCCTGCCGATCCAGCGCGAGGTATTCTTCAGGGGTAATATAGGTCTTAGGTAAAGATGCCATCGTTGTTGCCTCCCTGTTCTAGCACAGGAAGAAATATATCACTGTCTACCCAGGAAGGCACGAACAGGCGGCCCAACGCTCGACATCACGGGCCGCCGCACGGCATTGGTGGAATGATAAGAACTGCGCTTCGGCGGCTCTGGTGCATGTCGTTGTTAGGTGTTCTTTGGCCGTTCTCGTCCGGTCGGACGCGGAAGCGGCCTAAGCCCCCACGACATATGGCGGCCATCCCGCTCGGGCCAATACCTCTAAGGCAACTTCCCGCAAAGGACGATCACCGTTATCGACGCTAAAATCTTCGATCCTGGCCTCGTCTAAGATGGTGTCGAGTTCCGCCGTCCGCGCGAGGTGCCAGTCTAAGCCGGCGCCCTTTTCCCGCCCGCGCAGGCGTTGGCGCCGCAGCTCAAGATCGGCAGTGAGACGACAGACCTGAATCTCCGCGTTGGGAACACAGCGACGGTAAACTTCCAAGTCCGCGGGGGCTTCGATCACGCCTGCGATCAAGAGACGTGTGGCTCCGGCTTCAAGGAAAGTCGGCAACACACAGGAGAGATTGCGTTCGATGATCACCTCGTTAAAACGGCCCTGAGGCGGCCAGGAATAAGACAGGGCGTCTCGTTCCACGCAGCCATGCGGGATTCTCTCGCTCGCCAGGATATCATGGAGTTCTATTAGAACGGATGTCTTCCCGACGCCGACAGCGCCGGATAGTGCAAGAATCGGCAAGTGACTTAACATATTTGCATAGCCCGTTGAACAGGCCACCTAACGCCACCATCAGCGGGCGCGAGCGGCATCACGAAGCCAGGCGAGCACTGCGGATCGCGCTCCGCTGCAACGCGATGTTAGACGTAGTGTCAGTGCACTTGCCGCCGCGCCTCACCAGCCGCGCCTTCAAAAACCGTCGCGAATCATTGCGGGCCGTCTGGAGCGCGGCAACCCGCTACGATGAGCGGACAGCCTCGCAGGCGCGGCGGCGTCGAACATGGCAAGCTAAGCGTACGCGGCAGTCTAACGCGGCGTTCAGCGGGCGCGAGCGGTACAACGAAGCCACGTGAGCGCTACGGATTCGCGCTCCGCGGCAACGGCCTGTTAGACTGCCGCGTCCTTCAGAGCGCTGCCGCGCCTTCCTGCCGCACCTCCAATCAACCCTTACGAATGCTAAGTCATCCTTCTGAGCGCGGCAACCGACTGCGACGCATGGACGGCCTCACCGGCGCGGCGTCAAGCACTCCGAGCTTGGCGTACGCCGATGTCTAACGCCGGCGTTCAGCGGGACCGCGTGAAGCACTCCGATGTCGATGTGAAACTCGCTTTGCGGCCTCCGCTGCAACGCATTGTTGGGCGGCAATCGTTGTAATGCCGTGTAAGTATCAGGCAGACCAACCACGCAGTCGTCCTCCCATTGAAGGCGGACTATCCAGGTTGTTCAAGCTAAACGCATTGACGACCTTTCTTTAATCGCGGCTGCAATATCGGGCCGGCTTAGTGTAATAACTTCGTCGAATATCTCTTGAACGAACGGCGCAACACAGTACTGAGAATCTTCCTCTGGTTCCAGACCACAATCAAGGGCATCCAGATAATCGCTGGACATCATGTAGTGCCCATTCAGCAAGAAGACATATCCCAGGTGAAGAATAAAGATGTCTCTCACATCACCTGCAAAGCTGTCTAACCACTGTCCCCGATTCTCTATATGGATATCATTGTCGTTGAGCATTATAGAGTGAAAGAAGTTGTAATGCGTATGATCGTTGCATCTGTCGCGAAGGCGCTTGTACCGGTTATCTTCGTACAGAAGCTTATTGATGGGGGCGAGCGTTCCTGAAGCCCTGATATATTGGGACATTACTCGATATTCCGGCAGACTATTCTTACCCTGGACCCAATTGTTTATCTTCTCGACTACGAAGTTTTCGATGCTGAAATGGTCTTGCAGGTAAAGGCCGGCATAGACATTAATGACTGCTGAGTCATAGTATTTCCTGAGCAGCGTGTATGCATCATTGATGCGGCCTGAAAGGAGTATGGACTTGATCGATTCAATCGTGCCTTGCATAGAAGAGAATACATAGGAGTCAATGTTGCATACGGCTTTTGTTCCCATCGATATAAACGCGAACACTGACATAGCTAGACGCTCATAGAAATGCGCGTACCTATCAAGGTCTGCAAATACGTGATGCTCTCTATATTTCATATCCGCCACTTGCACTATGCATGCTCCCGTTTCATTGACGCCCAACGTCTCGCATCAGCGGGCGCGCGCGGCACTCAAAGTAACCAGGTGAAACCCGCTTCGCGCGCTCCGCTGGATGCGTTTGTTGGGCGTCTGGGCTACATAATACCCAACTCTGTAGTCGGGCTTGTGCCTGTACCAAGCTACACCAGTTATTGACCTGCCTTTACTTCATTTGCTACGAATCGTTTGGTGATTTGAAAAATTCGAGGCCGGCTTCTAGGTCTGGGTCAAGAGGGTTGAGCAGTTTGCGCAGTTCTTCGATCAGGTCGTCTGACAGCCATCGTTGCGAGTCTCCCAATGCGCTGCGACATACACGGAGTAGTTTTATGATCACTGGCTTATCATAATTCTGTGTGGCAACACGAATACCTTCCCGCAACCAATCAAGAGATTCGGAAGGCCGGCCCAAAGCAGCAGTGGTTTGGATGAGACTAGTCCAGACGATACGGTGCCCTTCGCCATAGTCAGCCCCCCGAAGCTGTCTTTCTGCTTCCATATATAGTTGTAATGCTCCAGATAGGTCGCCATCGGCAAGTTTCAAGTTGGCCTCATTGTTGCTCCATGCTGCTCGCTCAAGAATATCGGCTCCTGCGGGGTCCTCTCGAAAATCATCCATGATAGCAACGGTCGGCTTAAAGTCCTCTGGCGCGTCTAGAATCCAGTCCGCAATTGCGGCGGAAAACCTGGCGAAATCCAATCCTATAGCTCGCAATCGCTCAATTTCGGACGGCGGCGTACAAGGTAAAGCCATCCCCAACGATTCGATTAAGTGATTGAGCCGACTTATGGGCGTAGGGTGGCTGTGGCCGGAAAAAACTGGTTTAGTTGAAATTCGTTCGACTATCTCAAGAAGGCCAAGAAAGTATGTCACTGCCGTGAAGACAGGTGGCAGGGTATCTGGGTACTGTTCAAAAAGTGTACGAAGCGCCTGCGCATCAGCACTCAGCTCTTTTTCCGGCAAGGGTATGTCGGCGGTGAGGGTGACGTGCTGCTTCGACATGCCCATTACGACAACCGCTTTGGTTTCGTCAACATCACCGGCAGCGATGTGTGCGATCTCGTGAGACAAGACCCAACTGAGCAGGACACCCAAATAGAACCTGTGGACGTGCTCCGCGCCCTGAGGAACTATGGAAGCCAACCTAGTGTCAAACATTCCGTATGGGATCGCCAAACCTAATGTCGGGTCCATTACCCAATGCCGGAGTCTGTGGATTTTACGCCGGGCGTAATCATATAACACTGCACCGATAGTTCTCTGAGCCCTGCTCTGTGCTTGTTCTGCCTGATCAAAGATCAGAAGACACAGACAAGCACTAAAAACATCTAGAAGCCGCACCGATCCTATACCGATTCCTAGGCAGTATCCACCACGCCTATCTTTTCCAACTAAGGCTGCGAAATCCCAGAGCGCCAAGGCTCTCACAATAACCTTTGGCATTTTTCGTCCATGAACCCGCTTCAGGGGTGCGCTTAACGAGGTAAGTACATCATTAGTGATCTTTGTGATTCGGGTCTGGTCATGAACCTCGCTGACTCTCTTTGGTATATGGTCGATTTTCAACGCTTTTTCCCATTCGTCAAAAACTGCATGCGACCTTTGCCGTAAGCTTCCCCGTCAAGTTGACAGTTCAAAAGTAGAGGTTTCGGCCTCCAGTCGTTTACGGAATAAGCTCGGCGGCAGCCCTTTAAGGGCATCGTGTGGCCGCTCTTCGTTATAAGCCACCATCCACCACCAGGCCACCTCTCGCACCTGTTCCAGGCTCTCAAACAAATAAGCATTGAGCACCTCCGAACGGAACGTCCGGTTAAACCGCTCGATAAAAGCGTTCTGGTTCGGCTTGCCCGGCTGGATGAACTTCAACTCCACGCCGTTGCTCTCACACCATGCCTGCAACTGCACGGACGTCAACTCCGGCCCGTTATCCAGGCGGATCATTCGTGGCGTGCCGCGCCAGCCCTTTAATCGTTCGAGCACCTTCACCACGCGTTCAGCCCGCAAGGAGGTGTCCACCTCTATAGCCAGACACTCGCGCACGCCTTCATCAATCACGTTCAAGGTGCGAAATCGCTTCCCCGAATAGAGCGAATCGTACATAAAATCCAATGACCAGCTGGCGTTGACTGCGGCTGTAATTTCCAGCGGCACTCGCGCGCGCTGGATGCGTCGCTTCACCCGCCGCGGCAGATTCAGCTTCAGTTGGCGGTAAACTCTCAAGACCAACTCTGGATCCTGTGCCGCAAAAACTCCTGCAGCAACAAGTCGGAGCGCACGATCATAAAATCCATCGGCAATTGCCTGTTCCGCCGGCTTCACAAAGGCTCGGCCCGAAACACGTCTCATCATATCTCTGCTTTGTGTCTCAAACTTTCTACTGGCTTCAAGAAACTCATGAAGGAGTTCGGGAATTTCTGGACAGCTAGACTTTCTTTTCTCCAGCCACGCTGCAGCATTGCTAATTTCGTCGCTTCGCAATAGTTGAGCTTCTGGACGACAGCTAGCGTCCCAATGCTCAGCAAGGCCAACGATTCGCGTATGCTCTCTTACCCAGTCGACGTCAACCTTGATTGCATTAAGAAGGTGTTCTAAACCTTGCTTAAATAGTGTTTCGATAGGTGCATTTGGGTACTGCAGGTTAGTAAAGAAAATATAGTTTCGGTCTGTGATTTCGCTTGGAAGTTTCTCCTGAGAAACTGGCCGCCATACGACCGGAACTAAACGCTTTTTAGTCGAATAGATTCGTGCGCCTCCCATTGGCAAATATCCGAATCCGCCAAGTCAGGGGATAGCACAAAGACTATTGCATCAGATGCGAGTATGAGTTGCTTAAGACGAGGCTTCCACAGTTCGGCTGGTGCTATGTCTTCGACATCTCTAAATGCTTGATGGCCTGCTGCGTTAAGGGCTTTTTGTAGTTGTTCAGCAAATACCTTGTCTTTGCGTGAATAGGAAATAAAGATTTTTGCTGACATAAAAACGCTCTTTAAGTTTTCGTTGCTTAAATTTCGAAAAAGTATATTGATGTCTCCATCATCCTACTCAATATATTTGCTAGCTTCAAATCTTCTGGTAACGAGAGGCTAAGAATGTACTTGAGGGGCATAACGCTTCGGTTGACCGGGGCCGCGCGGAACACTCAAAGAAACCATGTGAGATTCGCTTCGCGGCCTCCGGTCGAACCGATTGTTAGGCGCGGTTTTGGATACCAGCAACGGCTCTATAGTTATAATTCAAGTTCATCATAATACTTGCTGAAATACCCCGATGAGCGCTCGTAGTCATATTGAGCACGTTCATAGTTGCCAAGGAGGTAATTTGCAAAGCCCATGTAATAAAAATCCTTATTAGTTAAAGTAGCATTAGAGAAATTAGTTCGATCCAAAACCTGCTTACAAACCTTTCGCACTTTTTTCTTAACCTTGCTATCGCCAACTTTATTCAGAATACGAGCATAGTCAATTAAATATTGTCTTGTCCTATTTTCGGGGCGACAAAGTTTGCTTCTATATACTTCTAGCGCTTCGTCTATCCTGCCTGCTTTCCAATACACATCTGCCAGATGATGATAAAGATTGATGTCATCCAGTCGCCCTGCTTCAGAGCGCAATAGTTCGATGGCTTCGTTGACCTGTCCGCTAACTTCCAAGGTACGGTAATAGTAAATGGTGGATGCAGCATCCAAAAGCCCTTTATCAGCCATTGACTTGAAATTGTTGAGAGCTGCTTCATATTTACCCATCTGTAAATTGATTATGCCCCTCACCTTCACTACCTTCGTATAATCTTCCAAAACTAACCCGCTCAAATCGAAGTGATCTAATAGTGTCTCATCTTTAATGAGTTTACCCTTGTGGATAAGGACGCTAAGAATATTGAACTCTATATCTTTGTCTTCAGGATGAAGTTCTAGGGCTTTTCGGTATGCCAATAGCGCCTCGTCGTAACGTTGTTGACAAAAGTATGTATGCCCAAGACCGCCAAAAGAATTTTCATCGTGTACAGGGTGCGTCGTGGCCTGTAAAAACGTTTGTTCGGCATCAGAGAATTCTTCCAGTTGTAATTCGCATACTCCCTTAATAATTTGCGGATAGTAGAATTGGCGCTCTGGATTTTCGTAACTGCATAACGCTAAGAATAATGAAACAAGCCTTTTTGCTTCTGCCCATTCTCCATTCAAAACTCTTTCTGCACAACAATTCATAATTTGGATGCGCTCTGAGTAAGCGGCATTGGATAGATCCAAGCTTTCCATTTCATGTAAAAAATTTTGGGAAAAGAAGACTCGTGAGTCACCCAAATAAAAAAGGATGTAAGGCATATTCAAGTAGTCACATATCCTCCGAATAGCACCTTCATAGTTATTATGATTGTCTGGATTGATCTCGATACGCTGAATAGATTCCAATGCTTTATATGCCCCCCGCCACTTCTCAGGCGGATTAGTGGCTATTAAAATTGGCAATATTCTATGGTGCTGCAACATACCACTGTTGATGGCATATTGCACTTCGAAATGAGTATAGCGCCCGACATTCTCGTCAGTGCTATTGGCGCTGACTACTGCAATAAAGTATTCGCACGAATCAATTCGTTCTGCAAGAGCAGCATCTACACGTTGTGCTAATGGAAGTTCTTCACCATATTTTGAGTAATCCCAAACATGAATATTCTGTGTTCTTAAATTGGAGAAGAGTTCGCGAACTTCTTTCTGATCTTTAGACGAAAAACTGACAAATAACTTGGGAGACTCTGACATTACAACCACCTCGTATTTACAACAGGCTTTCTTATTCTCGAAAAATAGATGGGGTTTTGATTTGAGGGTTTGGTATCCGTGCCCTATGGATCTGGCCAATAAATTTTCGCCATTGTATGGGGTAGCTCTTTTTGCAATAACGCAAGAAGGCAGCATAACGCATGACGTTTACCCCGGCGTTCCAGACCACAGGGTTAATTGCGCGTAAAAGCTCTGGTTTTTCAGATACACGCTTGCTGTATTCCTTCAAATGGACGACTGAATTAGAGATCCAAGCTGTGAATAGTTTTATCATCTGATCACGCAACCATGAGATATTGTGTTGCGCTAGGAAAACTTTAAGGGGTTTGTCTTTCAGTATATTTTCATCGAACCAAGACCTCCAATATTCCTCCGCAAACTGCCGATTCAGCTTTATCAACAAAGCGATATACCATTCTATTTCCTGAAAGGTTCGGGGATTTTCCAGGCGACCCGAGTCAAGAAGTATTTTGATCATATCTGAAACTGAATTGCGTACCGTCTCTTGATTGTAGCTAGGCTCAAAGTATTTGCGATGCCAGAAGTAAAAAAATGGCTCACCTGTAATAGTCAAAGTACCGTCTTTGAAATCAAAGCGAATGTCCCGGCCCTGATCGCAAATAACATAAGAATTGCTTGGCGATAACATGTTAGATACGAGACGGTTTCTAGAAATATTGTATCCTTTCAATCCCGCTTCATAAGTATTATATTCTTTCAACCCGAGTTTATTAGCATTGATATTTGGCTCGGATTCTCCTGCGCCTAGTATATAAGTATCGCCGTTCTTTGGCAGGTCAATAGCGTTAGGCTCCCAAATCAGTACGTCCAACTGAAACAGACGAAGGCCCAACAATGTGTTAATGAATGCGGGATGATAATTGATTATACGACTACGGTTGTTTAATTCTCTTTCTTCTTCTTCTTCTTTATCAAGTCTTCCGTAGAGAGTAACACAAGCATAATAGCGGCTGTCGGCGAACTTTGAGATTGGAATTAGTTGCCAGTCGTAAATCGGTGCTAAGAACCTTTTGCCGTCAACAATCACCCACAGTCGCTTGCCATCATCTCTGTTCGGATCATAATCGAGAGAAAGATTTCTGAAGGTCAAGTTACTGACGGGAGAGGCTATTTTATCAAAAGCGACCCCGCCAACCGAGCCAACATATCCGGGCTTAGTCAAGCCGATGTCGAGATGATCAGGCTCTTCCAGAGTAGGAGCTTGTGCGTCAACTAGTCGGCGGGGGCCTAATCCCAGTTGGGCAAATGCATTCGTCCAGATTAGAAGTGCGAGAACACAACAAAGAAGATTTCTAAGGGCCGAAGTTTTCATATCCTTATCCCTTTTAGCGAATTTTATCACCGAATGTTAAACTCGCAAGTCCATTCTTATCCTAGTGCAAGCGCCTAACGCCACCATCAGCGGGCGCGGGCGGCACCACGAAGCCACGTGAGCACTGCGGATCGCGCTCCGCTGCAACGCCATGTTAGACAGCGCGTCCTTTAGAGCGCCGCCGCGCCTTGCTGCCGCGCTTCCCACAATCGTGACGAATGCTACGTGCCGCTTCTGAGCGCGGCAACCGACCGCGATGAATCAGCAGCCTCACCGGCGCGGCGGCGTCAAGCACTGAAAGGAAAGCGCACGCAGATGTCTAACGCTGCCGTTCAGCGGGCGCGCGAACGGCCTCACAAGTATAGATGAGAACCGCGCGGCGCGCGCTCCGCTGCAACGGGTGGTTGGGCGGCGCGGTTGTCGACGCACATTTAATCAATCCCCTTCCTAATGATGACCACGTCAGGATCGTCGTTGGCCTCCCAGTAGGTATCCGGGAAGGTATAGTCTGGTCCCAACCACACGCGCTGTCCTTTTTGAGCCGCAAGTGCGTCCTGCAACTCTGCGCCTGTATTGCCTGTCTCAATCAGCTTTAACTCTTCAGGGTAATACCTTGGCTCGGCTAGTATCCACCAAGAGTCCTCAGCAATGGTGGTTCTTGCCAGTGCAATAAACTCGTCGTTTATACCCCCTCTAAGCGGAAGCATATTCTTTCGTGAGATGAATATAGCGGAATTGGGTTTGGCCTGTTCAAGCAGAGTAGACAGGTCGCCAGTTGAGCGAATGATAAAAACAATGCCGGAGCCTCCACTGTGTGGAATATATCGTTCTACAAAAAGCTCGGAAGAGTCGTTTAACCACTCTTTGACTGATTGCTCGATTCTTGGATCGTTGGATAGAAATGGTCCCATAATGGTTCTCGATTGCTGCGCACTTGGTGAAGACGCCCAACGCGGCGTTCAGCGGGCGCGAGCGGCACAACGAAGTCACGCAAACAGTACGGGTTGCGCTCCGCTGCAACGCGATGTTAGACGTCGCGTCCTTTAGAACGCCGCCGCGCCTCACCAGCCGCGCCTGCCAAAGATCGTTACGAATCCTACGGTCTGCTCTGAAGTGCGGCAACCCACTACGAGAAACCGACAGCCTCGCAGGCGCGGCGGCGTCGAACACTGCAAGGATCGCGCACGCAGATGTCTAACGCGGCGTTCAGCGGGCGCGAGCGGTACAGCGAAGCCATACGAGCCGCACGGATCGCGCTCCGCTGCAACGCGATGTTAGACGTAGTGTCCTTTAGAGCGCCGCCGCGCCCATTGCCGCGCCTGCAAAAGGCCGTCACGAATTGTAGGCGCTGCTCTTGAGCGCGGCAACCAATGGCGAAGAGCCAGAAGCCTCGCAGGCGCGGCGGCGGCGAACACCGAAAGGTAAGCGCACGCAGATGTCTAACGCCACCATCAGCGGGCGCGAGCGGCACATAGAAGTCATGCCAACAGTACGAATTGCGCTCCGCTGCATGGTGCTGTTAGACGACGCGTTACCGCACCTGCCGCCGTGCCCCACTGCCGCGCCTTCAAAACCGTAACGAATCTTACGTAATGTTTCTGAGCGCGGCAACTGGCTGCGATAAAAGGACGGCACAGCCGGCGCGGCGGCGTCGAGCACTCTAAGGAGTTGGTACCCGGCCGTCTAACGCCCGCGTTCAGCGGGGCCGCGAACGGCGCCGGCAGAACGATAAGACACTTGCTTCGCGGTCTCCGCTGCAACGCCTTGTTAGACCGCCTTTCGCTTGCCGGGCCTCAGTCCGGTATATCCAGTGCCATCTTCATTGCCCTGTTTAGTTCCTCTAGCTTTTCAGGAGACAGGCTACCGACGTAATGAGTTAGCACCGATTTCGGCAAGCTCACCAGCTCGTCGCAGTGAATGCTGCTCTCGTGCTTCAGTCCCTCATCAATACCCACCATCACCTGAGTTGATAGCCCGTGGTGAGCCGAATAAACTGGCGCGCAGATCACCGTAGAAAAGCGCGAGTCTATTAATGCTTGGCGGCTGACGACGACAAATACCCTGAACCGCCTCGGGTCTTTTGCAGATGGGTTAGAGACACGGTAGAGGTCACCTCGCCTCACAAGCTCACCTGGTAATCCAGTACGGCTAACGCCTCCCGGTTGAGGTCGTCAGCATATTTGTTGATTAGCTCAAGGTCTCTCGCATTCTGTTCGATGCGAGTGAGATGAGCGATATAAGATTGAAGGGCAGCTTCGATAAACTCCGAGCGGTTCTTGAAATTGCCTGATAGTGCATCAACGGCCCTCAGCAAATCCTTGTCTACGGTAATAGAGGTTTTAACTTTCATAGATTCACGATAAAACGTCTGGGTTCATCAGTCAATTCGCTGGCTGGTGATCTCGACTCGGCGGTCTAACGCTCGCGTTCAGCGGGGCCGTGGACGGCAATCGGAGTTGATGAGAAACTCGCTTCACGGCCTCCGCTGCAACGCCTTGTTAGGTGCGACTTCGGTGAGGCTGCCTTTCACACTGCTAATGCCTCAAAGGCAACCCGCACCTGTTCAGACTCTGTAAGCGAATAATTTAGCTTCTCAAACCCTATTACTCGCCCGGCCAGGTCTTTCATCAAGATCACTTCATCGCCTGTTTCCTCGCAAACATACTCATCTTGTGGGTCGCCAAACCACACTGTTAATGTATTCCCCGTCCGATCATAAAATACTTTTACGTTGGCCATACTCTTACTCCTTCTTTAATCGCATCCGTTGGAAAGGTCGTGATTAGGAAGCCATCCCCATTAAGGCGTTTCGCAACTGCGCACACCCATCGTTTGGATCGTTCTGCCTTATAGAATAAATAAACTGCCGAATCATTCCGACTCGCACGAATCTCATCCGGGGTTTGTAAAGCTTCTTGAACATCTGATTCCCGTCCGGCCATTACAGGATGTTTGATTGTGACAATTAATTCCCAGTAGGAATGAGTCACGCGCACACGAAAACCAAGTGGCGTAGAGACTTCAAAGTAGATGTTTGACTCGTCACTCACAGAACCAAGTATACCTGACATCGCCGGCAATTGGTCAGTCGGTTCATTCTCATGACGTCCGATTGCACCACATGGGCGAGCACCTAACGCTCGACATCACCGGGCCGCCGAGCGGCACTCAGAGAAGCCATGTGAACTGCGCTTCGGCGGCTCCGGTGCATGTCGTTGTTAGGCGGAGTCGCCTAGACTCTCCGTTAGGAGCTTCCCTCGTCTCGCTTGAGAGGATACCAGGAAATCCATACCGGAATGAACACGAACAGGTTCATTACCAGAAAATACTTCCCCCATAATGTCCCTTCGATTGGGTCTTTGGCTATTCCCTTCAGCAGCCAGGTGACAGTTAACCAGCCCGGCCCATCTCCGTAGTCGTACTGTAACAAGAACGCAGCAATGAAGCAGAGGTGAGAAAGAGCGATTGCCAGCATAAGAGGCCGACTCACCGGCTCTGCCGGACTAACTGTCCGATAGTGGAATCGACAATGAATGGCGGTGATAATTAAGTGAGACGTGGTCATAAATCATGCCGCCCGAAGTAAGGCTTTAATGCCGATACCAAGAGGCTGCTGTTGATTGTGCTGATAAGTCAGAACAATCTGATAAAGCAAGATCGCTCCCAGTGCCAGTAGTTGGCAACGATTCAACCCTTTGACCGGCATCTGACCACGCCATTCAAAGATGTTCTTGAACAAACCATTGAACGGCTCAATGGCTAGGGATCGCAACTTATGAAAGAGGCGTCGCACTTCAACGCCACCGTCCCGATGCGGATACGCCCCGCGTCTGGTCGCCACCAGTTCGCGATGGTGCAAGGCGCACTCATCGCGCAAGTCCGGCGTGTTGTAATGCGTGTCGCCAAGGACGTAGCGCACTTCCAGCGGCAATTGCTCCAGCAATCTTGGTGCAACCAGATTGTCAGCTGCACTGGCAGCGGTGAATTCTGCGGCCAGCGGTATCCACAAGCTGCCGACGGTCACGGCCAGATGCAATTTCCAGCCATACCACCAGCCGTGATAACCACTCTTGCTCCAAGCCGCTTCTGTATCAATGGAAGAGTGCGGCACTTCACCAGCCAGGCGATGTTTCTTATGCCAGACGCCACCATTGGCGCGCAGTGGCGTGCTATCAAGCGCCGCGGCGTGGCCTTGCGTCGCCCAGGGCTGCAAGCAAACAACCAACAGACGACCCAAGCAGCCAATCAAGGACGGCAAGCGGGCAGGCAACTTTGCAAAGCGACGTTCCCAGGTGCGGCGAGACGGGAAGCGATCAGCTTCGGTCAGCAAAGAACGGACTTGCTGCGCCAGCGGGTCAGGCTGGGCCAGAAAGTCGAGCAAGGCGTAAGCGGTGTAGAGTCGGCGAATGATCATGACGATCAAGGCTTTGATAAAGAGCTTGTCGGGGTAGGTTTCCTGTCGCCCGCGCTGGCGTTTGGGTGGCGGCGGCGGCGAGGGAAGGTGCTCGACAAGCGCAAGTAAGCTGACAAGGATGCGGCGTTCGGCTAGCATTTCAGTGCCTCCCAAGTATGAGGTTTGGTCACTGAAATACTTCCGAGGCCGCCGCGCTGTGGTCAACCCGCAGCGCGGTTTCTCATTCAAAATAGGTCATTTCGATTTATGACCACGTCTCGATTAGATAGGTAGGCAGAGGCTATTTCTTAATCTGGCCCCGCCACGTTTGCCTTTGGGTTTTTGCCTTCCCGCCGCAGGCGGGCTACTCGCGCCCGACGCCGAGCGCGTCGGCGACGCGGTTGATGTAGTTGAACCACGAGGCGATCAGCGTGATCTGCAAGATGCCTCGATCATCAAAGCCGACTTCGCGCAGCCGCGCGTGGTCGGCGGGCGAGAGGCGCGTCGCGTCTTTGGTCAACTGCACGACGTAATCGAGCATCACGCGATCCTGATCCGACAGCGGCGCGTTCATATAATCTTCCTTCAGCGCCGCGACCATCGCTTCATCCAGTGTGACTCGACGCAGAAACTCTGCGTGCGACTCGATTCAGTAATGGCAGTGATTCGTGACCGACACCATCGTCGCAATCATCTCGTGCTGCGCGCGCGTCAGCGGCAGTTCCGGCGACATCAGGGCGCCGAAAGTCGAAAAGGCATGGTGGAGCGCGTCGGGAATCAAGCTGTGCGAGGCGACGATGCCCGACGTGCCATCGCCGGTCGGGTGCACCGGCGTCGCGTACTCGATCGGGTAGAGCATCTGTTCCATCTCGATGGCGCGGCGCAGCCGCTCGTCGGCCTCGCCCATCGGAATCGTTTTAATCCACGTCATCGGTCCGATTCCTTTCTACGGATAATAATCCAGGCCATTATGGCAGCAGCTTTCAGTCTTGCCAATGAAGGGACGATTGGGCGCGCTGGAAACGTTCGAATTCGTCGGCTTTGTGGAACCCCGCCGCGCCGCCGGTGTCTAATTCGGAAGCGCCTGCAAGGTAGCGCATCAGGCGCGTTCCAGAATTGAGAACAGGTATGAGTAGAGAGACGTTCCCGCTCGACAAGATCAAGGTCGCCGCGCCATGCACGGCGGACTGGCGGCACATGTATGGCAACGAGCGCGTCCGCTTCTGCGGCCAATGCAGTCAGAATGTCTACAACCTCTCGGCCCTTACGCGAGAGCAAGCCGAAGACCTCATCCTGCGCCACGAAGGGCGGCTGTGCGTGCGCTTCTACAGGCGCAAGGACGGCACGATCATCAACGGCAACTGCCCCGTCGGGCTGGCCGCGCTGAAGGCCAAGTACCGCACCACGAAGGCGACCATCGTTAAGGCGGCGATGTCCTTTCTCGCTTACCTGGGCGTGCTCTGGTGGGTCGAAGGCAAGCCCCTGATGAAGCCCACGGTCATGGGCGCAGTGATCTCACCCAACGTTCCCTCCAACGGTGAGGTTACGGTCATGGGCGGCCTATCCAGACCGGACTGGTTTCCCGCCCCTTTGGTCAGAAGAAGCGAAGCGTTCGTCCGCCAGAGAGCCATTTATAAAGTCATGCCTATGGCGCACGTCAGCGCCGGCAACGCGACCCGCGCCGAAGCCGTTGTAAAGATCGTGATCTTGCCTTCCGGCGAAGTCGAAAGCGCCACACTCATCAAGGGGCAGGCGAGCATCAAGGACATCGCGGAAGGGGCGGCGCTGCGCTGGAAGTTCCAGCCGATGACGGACAATGATGAGCCGGTCAGGGTCGAAAGCGCCCTCACCTTTCACTTCGGCAGCCTGCCTCCCGACGGCGCGAGCCGAGTTCCTGCTCAAGACCACAGAGCCTGTGAAGAATGTTTGTGAACGGCACAAAGAAGTAAGAAGATCGAAACGCGGCGAAAGCGTCTCAGGTTGCCCCGACATCTCACCAAGCGAATCGCGCGCGGCTACGGATGCCGCCACACTGCCCAGCCACCGCTTTGAAGAATATACCGGGCAGGATGCGCCGGACGCTCGCTCCTGTTTGCTCTACAGAGGCCCGCGCACCCTGCCCGATAGCTTGAGAAAGTGATGAGTGATGAGTGATGAGTGATGAGTTAAAGCCCGTGCGATGCGGTATGCCTGCTACTCATCACTCATCACTCATCACTCATCACTTTTAAAAGGTCATTCGCACGGCGAGCTGAACGGCGCGCGGGCCGCCCGACCCGAAGACGCCGCCCGCCGCCGTCACCGGCTGGCCGAAGCTCGATGACTTCAAAAAGCCCGGATTACTCGGATCATTGCTGTCGCGCACCAGGGTGTTGGCGCGGCCCGAATAGTTGACCGTCGAGACGCCGAGGACGTTCGTCACGTTGAAGACGTTGAACATCTCGATGATCGGCTCAAGCCGCACGCGCTCGCCAAAACGTATGCGTTTCGACAGCCGCAGGTCGAGCGAGTTGAAGCTGTCGTTGAAGCGCGCGTCATCGCGCACCAGCGGCAACGGCTGACCGTTGACGCCGCCGCCCGCGTTGACTTCGCGGATGAAGGCGTTCAACTCCGCGCCCGTGTGGAAGAGGCGGCCGCCGGCGTTGCGCTGCAACGTCGGGATGCGCGAACTGCCGTCGGGCAACAGGATGTCCATCGGCACGCCCGACGCGACCGTCCAGATGGGCGCGATCATAAACCCTGCCGGCAAGTCGAAGACGCCCGACAACGTGAAGCGGTGGCGCTGATCGTTCGGCGTCGGCCCATATTCGAGTTGCAGGTTGTTCGGGTTGATTGGTCCATTGGCGAACGGGATTTGATCGTCATTGGCATAGTTGAACGCCTTCGACAGCGTGTAGGCCGCGCGCAGTTGATAGTGGCGACTGAAGCGCTTCTCCAGGCTGACGAGCAGGCCGTCGTATTTCGTCTTCACGCTCGATTCGAGATTGATGACCGAATCCGGTCCGCCGACCACGGGGTTGAAGACCGAGCCGATGGTGCGTCCGATGATGAAGTGCGTGCCGAAGTCGTGCAGGTAATCGACCCGTAAGGCGAAGTCGCGCGCGAACTCGGTCTGAAGGCCGACGTTCGTCTGCTGCACCATGGGGTTCTGCATGCGGTTGTCAATGATGTTGATGCCGCCCGCGCCCGCGCCCGGCAGGATGAAGCCCGTGAAGGGATTGCTGAAGGTCGGCGCGATGGGCGGGAAACGGCCCGTCGTCGGGTCGAGGAAGAAGAGGTTGCCGGCGCGCACTTCGATCGGCAACGCCCGCCCGTCCAGGCCGCGTTCGAGCGACTGAATCTCAAGCGTTATGCGGTCGTAGTAGATGCCGTAGCCGCCGTGGACGCTCAGGCGGCTGCCCGGCGACCAGTTGAAGCCGAGGCGCGGGCCGAAGTTGTTCTTGTCGGCGTGACGGCGGCCGGAAAGGAACGGCAGGATCAGCGGGTTGAGCTGGTCCGTGCGGCTGACGTTCTTCACGTCGGTGTCGAGCTCGTAACGCAGGCCGAGGTTGAGCGTCAGGTTCGGCCTGACCTGCCAATCGTCCTGCGCGAAGGAGGCGACGTAGTTGTTGTCGGCGTCGGGGATGATGAGCGGCTGATCGGGCTTGCCGCTGCGCAGCGTCACGGCAAACAGCAGGTCGTTATCGTCAACGCGCCCGTCGCCGTTGTGGTCGAAGGTCGGGAAGTCTTCGACGAACTCGACGCGGCCCGACTGAAAGACGCCGAGGTTGAAGTCCGAATCGATGCGCTGAACCTGGCCGCCGAACTTCAAAGTGTGCGCGCCCTTGATCCAACTGAACGTGTCGCCGAATTGCAGGCGGTTCATCCGCGTCGCCTGCGGCACGCGGAACGACGCGCCGTCCTGTAAGCTCGGAAAGGTCAACTGCGGCCCCGGCGTCACCGGCTGCGTGCGGTTGACGAAGTTCGTCTCGCTGAAGTTGAACTCGTTGACGGTCGTCGCCGTGAAGACGCGCGTGTAGTTGGTCGAAAACGACTGGTAGTGATTCTTCGACGCCTGCCGCTCTGACGCCGAGCCGATGGCGCGGATCAACGAGCTGGCCGTCGTGTTGTCAACCCGCTCGATGGAATAGCGCAGGGCCAGCCGGTCACGGTCCGAGATATTCCAGTCGCCGCGCGCCGTGCCGAGCAGATCATTGAGCGGCGCGTCGGCGAAGTTGCGCGTGATCGTGCGCGTCGCCGTGTTGCGCTCGCCCACAAGAATCGCGCCATCCTGATTGCGGTACTCAAACGCGCCGAACCAGAAGATGCGGTCTTTCTTGATGGGGCCGCCGGCGGCAAAGGCGTACTGCTCGCGGTCGAACGGCGGCGTCGGGTTGGCGCGGTCGAAGGTCGCCGGCAGACCTTGCAGGCTGCGGTTGCGGAAGAAGAACGAGCCGGAGCCGTGCAGCTCGTTGGTGCCGGTCTTGGTGACGATGTTGATGATCGAAGAGCCTGAGCGCCCCTGCTCGGCCGAGTAGCGGTTGGTGGCGATCTGGAACTCCTGCACGGCTTCTTGCGTGACGTTGATGAGCGAGCCGCCGACCACGTCGTCGTTGTTGTCCGCGCCATCTATGGTCACGCTGCCGCCGCGCCCGATCTGGCCGGCGGACGAGATCAGCACGGTTTCGGTCTTGGTCGGGTCGAAGTTCGGCGCGGGCGCGTTGCCCGGCACCAGCAGCGCGAGTTCGAGGAAGTTGCGCCCGTTGAGCGGCAGATTCTCGACCGCGCGGCGGTTGATGACGCTGTCTACAACAGAGGTGGTCTGATTGATTAGTTCCGGCTCTGTATGGAGCCAGTCGCCTTCATCAAACACAGCACCGACCTCCAGCGTCGAATCGAGGGTCACAGCTTGTCCCACTTGCAGCGTCGCTAATGCTACTTTCTTCCTGAAGCCATTGGCCTCAACCGTAACCTCATATTCACCCGGCGCGAGGTTGGTCAGCGTAAACGCGCCGTTCTCATTCGTCTGCGTCTCGCGCGTGAGGCCGGTCTCTTTCTGCGCGGCTTTAACCGACGCGCCCGGAATCACCGCGCCTTGTGGGTCAACGACAGTGCCGTTGAGCGTCGCCGTCGCCTGTTGGGCCATCGCCGCCAGAGGCGTCAGGCCGCCGATCAAACCGATCAATAGAAGAATTGCAATCCGTTTCAAGCTCCACGTCCTCAGTCTTCAAAAGTGTTGGCGGCGGCCCGTTGCGCGCGGCGCGACGACCATAGGCACACGACTCCTCACTGCGAAGGCACGGCTTCGCAGCCACGCACATCACACGCTGATCAAGGGATGCCCGCTTGTCAGGTTGGGCTACTGGGACAATCTGTACTCGAATACGAACCGGCCGAATTGTATGAAGCCCTTGCCGCTGCCGTAAGCGGCGGGGCTGATGTAAAACTGGCGGACGCCCGTGCGCCGCGTGTCGAGCTTTGCCGTCACCGTGCCGAGCAGCCGCTCGTTGGTCGCCTCGTGAAACTTCACTTCCATCGCGTCGGCGACGCGCTTGTAGCCGAAGACGTACTCGCCCGGCGGCAACAGCATATCGCCGATGCGCAACGGCACCTGCGTGATGAAGAAGTGGGAATACTTGCCTTCGGCCTCGTAGCCGGCCGTAATCATGACGACGCCGGCGATGAAGCGGCGGCCGTCGCTGATGCCGGAAGCCGAGCGGAATTCGGTCTCGATGCGCTCTTTGCCGACCGGCGCGCGCACCGGGATGATCTGCCGCAATTCGGTCGGCGTCGCCTGCCGCCAGATGGGACCTCCGGCCAGGACCGGCGAACCGCACAACAGAACCCACACCAGAGCAACGCGTTTCATAAGAGTCTTAGCTGCTTGCGAATACTAAACGTCTCGCTACTGGAACGCAGAAGCGGGTCGGACTTGCGCCGCGCGGCCCGGCGCTCCCCGGCGTCTGCTGGAGCACTGGCACATCCCGTATCAGAAGCTGCGGCTTGAGACCTGACAGCAGGAGCGGTTTCATCTTGTTTTAATTATAAGAAAAGGTGCAAGAGCCGTGCCCTTACACCTTTTTGAAATCCGCTCTAGAACTTTGAGGTTACCGTTAAGTACGCACGAAGAATAACCCCGGACCGCCTCCCTGTCATTAAACCAGAGTACCAGCTTTGCCTATATCTTTAGTTATAGTCCGGCCCGGCGGGAAGCGGCTGGGGGATGGGGCGACCGGGCGGTGGGCGAAAGAGGAGCGGTTCGTGGCTCTATCCTCCTCTCGCCGCGCCGCCCGGTCGCCCATCGGGTTTATTCCAGGTGGATGATGCCGCGTTGCAGGGCGAAGGTGGCCGCGTGCGTGCGGTCGCTGACGCCGAGCTTGCTGAGGATGTTGTTGACGTGAATCTTGACGGTGCCTTCCGAGATCGAGAGGTCCGAGGCGATGATCTTGTTGCTCTTGCCCTGCGCGATCAGCTTCAGGACTTCGAGCTCGCGCGCCGTCAGCTCCGTGCGGTTCATGCGCTCGGCCAGGCGGTTGGCGACCTCGGCGGGGATGCGGCGCTGGCCGGCGTAGACGGCGCGTATCGTTTCGACCAGCTCGTCGCGCAGCATGTCTTTGAGCAGGTAGGCGCGGGCGCCGGCGTGCAGAGCACGGTAAATATCTTCGTCGCCGTCGTAGGTCGTCAGCACGATGAAGCGGGCGTCGGCGTAGTCTTTGCGGATCGCGGCGATGGCGTCAATGCCGTTCATCTCCGGCATCCGCACGTCCATCAAGACGACATCGGGCCGGTGCGCGCGGTACATCTCGACGGCCTGCTTCCCCGTCGTCGCCTCGGCGATCACAGACATATCCGGCTGCGTGTTGACGACCGCGGCCAATCCCATTCGCACGACGAAATGATCGTCGGCGATCATAATGCGGAGAGGTTTCTCTTTGCTCATAGCTAACCGCCCGGCGAGCATTTTAACGACTGCCGCCCCGGTTTGAAAGCCGTGCGCCGTCCATCGCGCTTGCCTCTCGTCGGCAAGTACGGTATTAAAGAAACCCGTCGCCGATATGTTTACTTCCCTGCTTTTGATTGGACCAGGATGATGAGTATACAACTTCACCGCTTCGCACTCGCGGCGTTCGCCGTCGTACTGTTGGCCCTTTCCGTGAACGCGCAAACGCCCACTCAGCCGATCAAGCTCTGGCCCGGCGCCGCGCCCGGCGCGATTGGCAACGAGCCGGAGGACGTGCCGACGATTACGCCTTACCTGCCGCCGCGCGAGCGCGCGACGGGCGCGGCGGTCGTCGTCTGTCCGGGCGGCGGCTACCAGATGCTCGCCGATCACGAAGGCCGTCCGGTCGCCGAATGGCTCAACTCAATCGGCGTCGCCGCCTTCGTGCTGAAGTACCGCATCGCGCCGCGCTATCATCATCCCGCGCCGATGCTCGACGCCGCGCGTGCGCTGCGAACGGTGCGGGCGCGCGCCGCCGAATGGGGCATTGACCCGCGCCGCATCGGCATCTTGGGATTTTCGGCGGGCGGTCATCTTGCCTCGACCGCCGCCACGCACTTCGACGCGGGCCGAGCCGACTCGGCCGACGCCATCGAGCGCGTCAGCTCGCGGCCTGATCTCGTCATTCTCATCTACCCGGTCATCACGATGCGCGAGCAGACGCACGGCGGCTCGAAGCGCAACCTGATCGGCGAGCACCCCGACCCGCGGCTCGTCGCGCTGATGTCGAACGACGAGCAGGTGACGAAAGAGACGCCGCCGGCTTTCTTGATTCACACGGTCAACGACGACGCGGTGCCGGTCGAAAACAGTTTGTTGTTTGCGGCGGCGCTGCGCCGCGCCGGCGTGCCTTACGAGATGCACCTGTACGAGCGCGGCCCGCACGGCTTCGGGCTGGCCCCGAATGACCCTGTGCTGTCGAGCTGGCCGGAGCGCTGCGCCGACTGGCTGCGGCTGCACGGCTTTGCCGCGCCGCGCCCGGCGGGCAAGTGAGCAAGGCTGATCGGCTTTGACTGCGGTGCGGCGGTGGCGTATCTTTACGGCAACCACCGCTGCTGTTCATACGAATCTGAAGGGAGATGGATCATGAAACACTGGCTCGCCGCCATTGCTGTCATTCTCATCGCTGTGTCGTCGCCGGCGCAGGATAACGATAAACCCAAGGATCAAGGCTCGCGCTTCGTCTATGCGGACTTCGAGCAGCTCAAGGAGGGCCTGCCGGTCAGCACGCGCGGCGGCGCGGTGATGTTGATCGGCTACCAACAGAACCCCGCCAACGCCGTCACCTGGGAAAG
>JADMIO011478682.1_pt1 | contig 32126 bp, 28 predicted proteins | sample 8958161 | NCBI WGS metagenome assembly JADMIO01 (sample SAMN16585339, study PRJNA669376) | soil metagenome | isolation source: Crop rotation soil | place: USA: Cullars Rotation, Alabama | collected 2011
GGCCCTGCCGCTCTTCGACGCCGCGATGCGCGAGTACGCCTACCAGCGGAACCAGGAGGTGGTGCGGCAATCCGGCCCCTCGCCGTCGTCGATGAGCCCGACCGATCCCGCCGAGACGCGACTAGTCCCGATCTGGCGGGACCACGTCGCGGCGCTCGACGGAGAACTCGTCGAACGCGCCGCTGCCGTCCTCACGCGGATCGCGATCGAGCAGGTCCTCGACCGCGCCGAGAATGTCGCTCCCGTCATCGTCGCCCATCGCGAGCAGGTGAAGCGGGTGCAAGCACGGTCGCTGTCCCTGGCAATCCGCACGCATCCCGCGCCCGTCGGCGGGCACGATCATCACGGTTCCAGGATCGGTCCCCAGCTTCTCGTCGAGCCGCAACCCGAGCTCGACGACGTCCACAAGACGATGAGCGAGCGGCTGGCTCGCCGCCTCCTGTTGTGGAAAGTGGACCGTGACGAACTCGCGGGTTTCGGCGGCGAGCTCGACCGGGCCGTGCAGATGCCGGGTTGGACGAACGTCTGGACCATGCCGATCCAGAACCGGGTCGACATGCTGGCGACGGGCGTCAACACGGCCGTGGGTATCCGGGTGCTGGGCCGTGGGGTCGACGACGTGGTACGGGCCACGGAAGACATCGCAGGTGTGGTGAAACGGCTGCGGGGTGCCGCGGACGTCGTCGCCGACCCGATACGGGGCAAACCCTACATCGAGATCCGCTTCGATCGCGAGCGGGCCGCGACGCTCGGCGTAAGCGTCGGCGAGGCCAACGAGGTGATCGAGGCGGCGCTGGCGGGGAGGGCCGTGACCTCGGTGATGGAAGGCCGCGAGAGGCATCCTGTTGTCGTCCGCTACGCGCGCGACTTCCGCGGCGACGAGGATGCGATCCGCAACCTGTTGATCACCTCGAGCGGCAGTCAGAATGGGGCCGACCGCCAATCGCCTCGTCAGGTCCCGCTTTGCGAGGTCGCCGAAGTCCACGTCGTTGAAGGTCCCGCCACCATCAAGGGGGAGAATGGTCTGCCCCGGAACTACGTGCGGCTGAACGTGCGGGACCGCGACGCGGTTGACTTCGTGAAAGAGGCCAGGCTGGTCGTGGCCCGTGAAGTGCGGCTTCCCGAGGGTACCTTCGTCGAGTGGACAGGCCAGTTCGAGCATGAGATCCGATTTCGGCGAACGCTCCTGGTCGTCGTGCCCATCGTCATCGCGCTCATCTTCCTGATCCTCTACCTGACCTACCACGACCTGGCCGACGCCGGACTCATGCTGCTCACCGTACCTGGAGCCATCGCCGGTGGGCTCTTCTTGCAGTGGCTCCTCGGCCAGAAACTCTCGGTCACCGTCTGGGTCGGCTACATTGCCTGCTTCGGCATGGCGACGTCGACGGGGATCATCATGCTCGTCTACTTGCGTGAATCACTCGCCCGCTCCGGCGGCCTGGAGCGAGTGAGCCTGGAAGGTCTTCGCCAGGCCGTCCTCGACGGCGCGGTCCACCGCCTGCGGCCGAAGCTCCTCACCGAAGGCACCGTCGTGATCGGCCTGGCCCCGATGCTCTGGGCCAACGGGGTCGGCGCCGAGGTGATCCGCCCGATGGCCGCTCCGGTGCTTGGCGGGATCCTGGTGGCCGATGAGGTGGTGGATTTGTTGTTGCCCGTGTTGTTTTATGGAGTCAGACGCTGGAGGTGGCGGCGGATCCATGGTGAGCGTGGCAGGTCGGGAGTTCACGGCATTCCCGGCGGGGTCGGGAGACCCGCGCCGAACAGGGATTCGAGCGACGAGGCGGATGAAAACGATACGGATCGGTGATTTTCCGGGAATCTTCTTGACAGGTACGAACACGAACCCTAGAGTGCTGTTTCAGCTCCTGTTTGTTCGTGTTGCTCCTCGTGCTATGACATCGGGAAGAGTGCTGATAGAGCTGTTTCCTGCCTCGTTTTGAGTCTCCCGAATTCAGTTCCGCCCCACGGGCATGGTTTCGCGGCCGCTCGCCGACTCAAACCGAGCGATCCCTGGTCGAAACAACCTCGTCCGATCTTCCTGGATGAATCGGCGCTGGAATCCGAGTTGACCACAATCATCCGGCTCCGGTCCGCAGTGATCGTTGTGCGGCTCGAGGCAAAAGCTGTCGGTCACAGGGATCATGTCCAGGAAATTACTGCGAGTAGGAGGTTCCGATGCGTATTCGTTTGCGACGCTGGTGCTGGGCGATGGCATTGACGACCATCACCGCCCTCTGCTGCAATTCGCGGACCCAGGCGGACTCGGTGCTGGCCGGGTACGACCTGTTCACTTCCGTGAGTCCCGGCACCAACTTCGGCGGTGTCGACTTCCAGGGTGTTCCGCTCGGATCCTTCGATTTCGGCGGCGCCATTGGCGTCAGGGCGACCGGCACCACAGACACGATCGTTCAGCGGGTCAATGACGTGACCGCTCCCGCCGGAGGATCCGGCACAACCCGCCTCGAGATGGTCGCGCTCCAACTCGTGAGCGCGCTGCCGGTCGACTTCGGCCTGGGTCTCGGATTCTACTATATCACGCTCCAGAGCATCCGAGGCGGCCCGTCGTCAACGGGCGACATGACGATCAACTTCGCCAACCCGACCCCTGGTCCGCCTCCTCCTGATCAGCCCGTGGGCGGGACCTTCGCGTCGACCATCAATGTCGCCTTTGACGTCCGGTTCGGCGCGCTGGACGGACCGATCGTACCGAATTTGTCCGATACCCTGGCACTCAGCCAGCAGGGCGCGTTCTGGAGCCACTATCCCGCGCCCGGCACGCTGCTGATCGACGGAGTGAACTCGAACCTCAACGGTAAGGACCACACGTTTGATTTCTTCCCGATCGGGACCGTCGTGGAAACGCATCCCAACGGGGCCATGCACTCGGTGATAGCCACCGGTAGTGGAACAATCCCCGAGCCATCGTCCATCATCATGGGAGGCATCGCCGTTATGTTCGGGATGGGCATGGCCTGGCGGCGGCGTTGGGCAGCAGCTTGAGGATGAGAACGGAGCGGCTCACTCCCCGATCACCTTCACCAGCACGCGCTTGGCCCTGCGGCCGTCGAACTCGCCGTAGAAAATCTGCTCCCAGGGGCCGAAGTCCAACTTCCCATTGGTGACGGCGATGACGACTTCGCGCCCCATGACCTGCCGCTTCATGTGGGCATCGGCGTTGTCCTCGCCGGTGCGGTTGTGGCGGTATCGAGCGGGAGACGGGTCGAACGGGGCCAGGCCCTCGAGCCACTTCTTGTAGTCCTCGTGCAGGCCGGACTCGTCATCGTTGATGAAAACGGATGCCGTGATGTGCATGGCGTTGACGAGGACCAGGCCCTCCTGGATGCCGCTCTTGCGGACGATCTCCTCGACCTGGGGCGTGATGTTCACGAAGTCCATCCGGGCGGGGATGTTGAAGGTCAAGTGCTCGGTGTGAGATTTCATCGTGGTCAATCCCTTACGGTTGGATCGAGCGGAGCAACGGGTGACGAGGGGATAGAAGGGGGCACGGAGACGGCCTCCCTGCCGTTCACCCGCGGCTCGATATCGCATGCCGCGGGCCCCTTCCCATGAACTCGTGCGAAACTCAGGGAAAGAGATCCGTGCTCAAGTATTTAAGCCCGCTGTCGCAGGCCAGGAATGCGATACATGAACGGACGGCCCAGGGCACGGCAGACGATGGCTAACCCCGTGCCGGTGTTGCCGCTGATCAGCTCCACTACCGTCTGACCCGGCTGCAACTCTCCCGAGGCGCGGGCCTCGCTGATGATTTCCAGCGCGATCCTGTCTTTCTTGCTCCCGCCGGGGCTGAAGTACTCGAGCTTGACCAGAAGCCGCCCGCGCAGTCCACGCGGCTCGACGCTCCGCCCCAGCTCCACCAGGGGAGTATTGCCGATGGCGTCGAGGGCGGAATTCGCAACGGGAGGAGGACGGCTTTCCATGGGCGAGAGTATCATCCTGGGTCATCCGATGGGGAAAGCCCTCATGACCGTTCTGGCGATCAGCATATAGACCGGGATGCCGATCGTCACATTGTACGAGAAAGTCGGGCCGAGAGAAGCGGCGAGGGGAAGCGTGGGGCTCGCCTCGGGGATGGCCAGCCGCTGGACGGCCGGCACCGCGATGTACGAGGCCGCGCCGCAGAGCACCGAGAACAGCACGTAGGTCCCCAGCTCGAAATGCGTCCCGGTGGCCCAGCCTTAGGCGTGCGCCACCACGACGCCGATCGTCGCGAACAGGTTCGGGGCGAGCACGCCGAAGGCGATATAAGGCAGCCCGGCCGACCGCGGGTCCTTGAGCTTGCGCGAGGCGGTCATGCCCATTTCCAGAATGTGCGCCGAGGCCAGGACTCCCAGCGCCGTCACGAATGTCCCCGCCGAATCCGACCCCTAGTAGCCGGCGACGGTCGCCTGGTCGATCCGCCGCATCGTCGTCGCTGCGCGAAGGATGGTGTAGGCGAGGATGCCGATCACCGTGTTCGTCAGGAAGCCGACGACCATGAACCCGGCGATCGACCCGATGTGTTCGGGATTGAGGTGCGCGAGCTCCTCGCCGCAGTGCCGGCCGATCGCGATCAGGAGGTAGATCGTGAGCGCCTGGTACATCACATTGTCGAGCCGTGCCCCGGTCGCGGATCACGAGCGGAGCAAGGCCGGGGACACGTGCGATGACGACTCAGCAGCGAAGCTGCGACGCGGGACGCTGGCGGAGGGGACCAAAGTCACGACGCCGGGGGAGGGAGGCAAGCCCGTCGAAATGCAGTCCGAATCGAAAGAGGCTAAGCGAGAGTATCCCGTCGAAGCCGGCCCCGGCAAAGTCGTCCTCTTCCACTTCCGACTCGAGAGTCACGCGGGGATCGTTACGGGACAAAGGTCGTGGGAGGGAAGGCAGGGACTGGGCCTGAATCACGGCCTGCAGGAGCCGTGGGCTGAAGGGTTCGCACTTCTGGGATGATGTGGGCAGGATATCCCGAGCGGACGCCCACGGTACGCAAACGAGAAGTCCGATTGAGAGTACGAACGCGTGTCTCATCGGTCTCTCAATATCCGGACTTCGAGGTCGGAGCCCACGTCAACCTGCCATCGGCTGGTGGACGAGGAGGAGCGGTCTGGCCTCACGTCGCCTCGGCTTTCGCCTGGGGCCGGCCATCGGCCTCGGCGTGGGACAGGAGCTGGCTGACGATCTCCTTCTCCACGACATCGAGAGGCTTCGAGCTGGTCTTGTGACGCTTCAGGATCTCCGCCATTTGCTGGGCGAGCGCTGTGAACTCCCTCGGGTTGGTTGGTGCGTGCGCCAGGTGGACGTTCTGCTCGTCGAGGCTCGCAAACGGGTCGTTGGGCATCATCACCCGGTGATTGAACAGGTTGTAGACGCCGTAGAGGACCTCGATCTCCCAGCGTCCGGCGGCCTCGACCTCCTGGCGAAGGGCGAAAGCGGCCTGCGCCGCATTCAGGCCGACCGCCGTCTCGATGAGTGCGTCGCGGAAGCCGGGCATCTCGCGTGCATCGGCCCCCCAGACGGTGTCCAGGGCATTCGCGGCTTCCCGGACCGAGACGAAGATTTTCTGGAGAATCGATCGCAAGGCCGGGCTGGTCGTCCGGGACCAGTACTTGAGTGGGCGGAGGTAGGCGTCGACCGCCCCGGTGACCGCACCGCAACCGCTGTGACCGAGGACGACGAGCACCTTCACGCTCTCGCTGAGCGCCTCGACGGCGAAGTCGACGCTTCCCAGGCAGACGTCGCCCAGGACGTTGCCCGCGACCCGGATCACGAACAGGTCATTGAACCCCTGGCCGAAGAGCATCTCGGTCGGCACCCGCGCGTCGGAGCAGCCGATCACCACCGCGAAGGGTGCCTGCTTCGGCATCCCTCCTTCCTTGCGCACCATCCCGACCTCGAGTCCGTTGCACTCGACGACGTGGCGCGGCTCTCCATCCTTGTTGAACGTCCCCGTCCGGCAATTCGCCATCCATCGGGCGAACATCCGGTTGCCGTCTTCCAGGTTCTTGCGTGCGGCTTCCGCGTCCGGGGGCGGGGGCTTGGTGCTCGGGTTACGCGGGTCGAAGCGATAGACGTAATCGATCGTGTTCATTTCTTCGACTTTATCCTTCTCTCGGCCCCGGGGAGCCCGCGAACATGATCATGCCCCGAGTCGATGGAAAGGAAGGCGTGACACCCGGGAGGATCGACGGGGGAGGGCCTGGATTCCTTCAGGCCGGAACAGGCCATCATAGAGGACGCGCGGGTCGTGGGCAAGTCATCCTGGAAGGGGGACTTGAGCCGGATGCCGGCGCGCGCTCACAACCCGTGTTTGGCCAGCGGCTCGTGCTCGCCGGCCCCTGCCCCGGGCGGCTGGCTGTTGACTTCGGCCCACGCGGCGACGCGTCGGCCCCGGGCGTCGGTGCCAATCAGCTTGATGACGACCGGCCCCGAGCCGGAGTAGACTCCGGGAAGCGGGATGGGCCGTGAGCTGAGCCGTCCCCCCGGCGGCAACGCCGACGCCCCGAAGCTCGAGGCGATCCCCAGCATGTCGAGCTCGCCATGGCGGAACCCGGGCGCGTGCGGGACAGGGAACGGGGTGATCGGCTCCCACGCGAGTGCGGACAGTCGGACCGGCCCGCCGCCGTCCTCACGGAGAGACGCCCGTAGGGTCAGTTCGCCATCCGGGCCGGTGCTGGTCCGGGCCGCGACCTCGAGGCGAGCCATGTCGGCCGGCAGCGGGATCGCGGTGACCTGAAGCCCCGCCTCGGCCGGTCCGGTGATCCTCACCTCGACCGCCCCCGCAGACCTCGCACGAACCACGACGAAGTGGCTGCTGGTCCCCACGGCATCCCACGCGTCGGCGGGCCCGTCCGAGACGACGCGAGTGGTCCGTGGGCCGGCGAGTTGCCAGTCATCGAGCGGTGTCCGCATGCCGACCGATCGATAGCCGGCTTCACCCCGCGCCATTCCTACTCGGGACGGGTCAAGACCACTCTCGAAGAGCGCCACCGACCATCGGCGATAGAGATCCGCGAACGAACAACCGGTCGCCTGTTCGAGGTTCGCAATCCCCTTCGTCCTGGACCTCGCGAGGGCAGGTATCAGCTCCGGCCCGAACTGGTCGACGCACCACCGCAGGAAGAGATAGGTCGAACCCCGATGGCCGTGGCTGCGGAACAGGTCGGCCGCGTAGTAATCTTCCACAACCAGTTGATAACGCTCGGGCTGCGACAGGAACGCGGAGACGCGATAGGCGACGTTCGACCGCGAGAAGCCGTGAAGGTCCTCGGCCAGATGGGCCAGCGCCTCGTCGAGCCAGCCTTCCTCCTCGATCAGTGTACGGACAGGGACTCCGGAGGGTAGCGACTTCTGACTGAAGACCACCGCATGCATGTACTCATGAGCCATGATCGTCCGCAGATGTGGCCCCGGCTTCAGGCCCGTGCTGAGGTACATCATGTCGCATCGATTGCCGAAAGGGGGCGAGTAGAGTGGATCGAGATCGGTCACGCGCACGAAGCCGTCGACCGCGTGCCGGCCGTCGCCCAGTCGGCCGAGCCAGCTCGAGATCAGGACCGTGAACCGGCCGTCGCCGTCGATGTCATGGGCCAGACCGAAGGAACGTGCCGCCACCGGTTCGATCTGATCGTCGAACGTCGTGACCATGTCTTCCAGGAGCGGCCGATCCACTACTGACACGTCCTCGGCCGCGACGTACACCTGGACGCGCTTCCCCACCGCCCTGAGCACCCCGCGGACCGCAAGGTAGTTGCTCGGACTTGTGACGTCGCCGTCGCGTACCATCATGTGGAAGTCACGGCTCGTCGGAGGCTGGCGGCGCGAGGCCTCACCCGGGGTTGCCGGCCGGAACGGCGGGATCGCCCGGGGCCGAGCGGGGACCCCGGCAACCGGTTCCGGAATCGTCGCGAACTCGGCTTGTTGAGCCGCCAGCCTGATGGCAAACGGGCCGGACGCCCGATTCAGCGCGGAAATGATGACCGCGCATTCCGATCCAGGGCCGCTAGCAGGAACCCGGAACGTTGCGCGGCCGTTCCGGACCGGGATACTGACCGGAGCGAGGGGAGTCCAGAAGCTTTCGACCGGGCGCTCGACACGGTAGTCGCTCGTCCCTGCCTGAACTCCGACCAGCACCGCCACCAGCGGCGTCAGCAGGAACCCCAGGCTGCCCGGCTTGAGCCGGCCGAGTTCCGGAAAAGCCATCCCAATCCACCACAATTGGAATCCATGACTCAACCGTGGGAACACCGATGAACCCGCCGGGAGAGCCAAGACAGCCTTTCGATCGGCCTTGTTCGTCGCCCGGCTTGAATCGATTGGACGGGTAATCCGGGACCTCACGGATGCTCGGAAACTTGAGAGTTTTCCTGGCGAGTTCCCGTCAAGGACGAGCGTCCGGATCTCGACCAGGTCGCCAGCAGAGCCGTGTTCGCGAGCCACTGGATGGTGCTGATCCACAGATAGACCCTGTGCAGCGGATAGAACCTCGTGAGCTCGCCCGACTCCAGCTTCCGATCGAGCTGATGATGGAGGACGAACAGGGCGGCCAGACAGATCGCCGTCGAGGCGAGGAGTCCGAGGGCCAGCCCCGAGCGGAACCTTGAGTGCGGCCCCGACGGCTCGAGAATCGCGCCAAGCCCCGCGAGCGTGATCGCCGCCACGCCGAGCAGATTCAGCCAGTCGGTCACGTCTTGCGTGACCAGACCGGTCTCGAGCGGGCTGCCGAGCTGGTCGTGCAGGACCGGGATCACGACGGTACTGTAGAACGTGAACCCTCCCAGCCAGACCGCCATCGCCCAGATCGCCAGGAAAGGGACCAGCCCGTTCCGCAGAGATCGGGTCAGCGTTCGCATGAGCCCGGGTGAGAGAATTCGCGTGGAGGGGGGCCTCACGGCGTCTTCGGCTCTTCGACGATCAGATCCACCGCCGCGAAATGCTCGTGGTCGCTCTGGGTCTCTCGGCTCTCGATCCGGATCAAGTAGACTCCCGGTGTGTCGAGGCGGATCGTACTCTTCTGGCCGGCCTTGGTCCCCGGCTTGAAGGTCATCTCGAGCGCGGTCTCGACCTCCGCCGCATCGTCACTGCTGAGGTCCGGCAGCGTTTCCTGGCCGGCTTTCTCTTCGCGGACGACGAAGAAGTGGAGGACCACATTCTCGAGCGTCTTGTGCGGATAGACGTTGGTGAACATCCACTGGACGCGGACCCGTTCGTTGACCCGGGCCCGGATCACGGGCCTGGGGGCCTTTCCCGTGGCCGGGGGCGTCTGATCGACGTGGGCCGTGACCTGCCCCCGGGATGTCGTGACATCGAGATTGATCTTGGCGTGCTCGGCGCGGGCCGCGCTCAGGGGTAGCCCGGCGAGGAGGAGCCACGCCACCATGGAAAGCCGGATCGGCATCGCAGCACTCCGAAGGGCCGCCGTTCAAGTTGGTTAAGAGCCGGCGGAGGAAATGAGGACGAGAGGCGATTGTAGCCGGGGTCTGTGACCCCGGGGATCCCGGCCTCACAAGGGCCGGCTACAGCAAAGCATCATTCCTTCCGTCGGCTCCAAGCGAGATAATCCATGATCGTACCTTAAACGAATTCCTCGTTCCATCGCCGCGATTCCGCCGATAAGTGCTGACGAGGAACCTCACGAGCACCTGTCCCGGTGCGCGATTTCTCGGTCTCGAGGAGGGCAGGGGATGAAGACGAGCCTGATTCACGGCGTTCGGACCGGCCTCCTCGCCCTCGGCTCGCTCGCGATCCTCGCGACTAGCGGCTGCCGTTCTCAGGATTCCAGTCTCTTGCCCTCCCGGCCCCGGCCGGACGTCACCAACGTCGTCCAGAAGCCCGTCTACCCGGTCGAGGGCACGAAGCCCCTCTTCCTGGGCGGTTATGCCGGGGGATTCTATGGATCCTCACCACTCCGCGGCGGTCGCGGAACGCTCGACCCTCTCAATCGGTGAAAAACGAGGGCGAGCTCTGGATCGACCTCGCGGCCGTTCTAAAATGAAATCTCGAGTGGTCTTCACGAGACCTTTTGCCAAGCCACCTCGGTCAGTCGGGCTGGGTCGGCCGCGACCCACTCCAGCGCATTCATTCCAGGGGCAGGCCGGGCATGTCGCAGGACGAGTTGCGGATCGGCATCATCGGTGCTGGCCAGATCACACGCACGAGGCATCTCCCAGGATTCCGCGCGATGGCGGATGCCAATGTGATTGCCGTCTGCAACAAGCATCGCGAATCGGCCACGCGCATTGCCCGAGAATTCGACATCCCCAGGGTTTATGGCAACTGGGAGGAGCTGATCTCCGACCGGGAGATCGACGCCGTGGTGATCGGCGCCTGGCCGTACCTGCACTGCCCGGTCACTCTTGCCGCCCTCGATTCGGGCAAGCACGTGCTCACCCAGGCTCGCATGGCCATGAACGCGCGCGAAGCCCAGCGCATGCTCGACAGGGCGAAGGAGTGTCCCAGCCGCACGGCCATGGTCGTGCCCAGTCCCTATGGACTGACGGGTGAGTTGTTCGTCCGTTCCCTGATCGCCGACGGATTCCTCGGCGAGCTCCGCGAGATGCACGTCCAGGGACTGAACAGCGACCTGGCCGACCCGCAGACCCCGATGGGATGGCGGCAGATGACCCGATACTCGGGCTTCAACATGCTGACCCTGGGGATCCTCTACGAGACCGTCTGCCGCTGGGTCGCGCCGGCGAACCGGGTACTCGCCTATGCGTCCAAGCTCATCCCCCAGCGGTTCGACCCCGAGATCGGCAAGCCGGCACGGGTGGGAACACCGGACAGCGTCCAGGTGCTCACGACCCAGGAGGACGGCTCCTGCGGCGTCTATCGGCTGAGCGGAGTCCTGTGGCACAAGAAGCAGGTGTCGGTCACACTCTACGGCAGTGAGGGGACCCTGATCTACGATTTCCTTCGCGACGAGATCTACGGAGCCCGCCGCGACGTCCCCGGGCCCTCGGCGCTGCCGATCCCGGAGGAGCTTCGCGGTGGCTGGCAAGTCGAGGCCGACTTCGTGGCCGCCATCCGCGGCGAGCGCCCCGTGACCCACACCGACTTCGCATCCGGCGTCCGCTACATGCAGTTCACAGAAGCCGTCGCCCGCAGCTCGCGCCACCAGATTCCGGTGAGTCTGCCGCTGAGGGAATTCTCGAATCCGAGCCTCTGAGCCTTCGCATCCCTTCGCCTCGGAGGTCGCGGGGGAATCCTCGGCCCAACCGTCCGCCGTTAACCCAACGCATCTTTACCTTTCCGTCCCGTCTTGCAACAAACGCCGGGATCCCGTAGGATGATTCCACAGCAAGCCCGCAGCCTGATCCCTTGGGGAATGGTGTAACGGTAGCACGAGTGACTCTGGATCACTTAGTCTAGGTTCGAATCCTAGTTCCCCAGCTCGCGAGCAGACCCGTCAAATCGCCGGGTTTTTTCTTTTTCGCTGAGTGCTTTCGACAAATTGCGCCCGGTGTTCATCGTGCCCGTAAATGCAGGCGAAGTCGATAAAGTGCCATCGGGAACTACTACCTTAGCGAATTCTTTGCCGACGACCGAGGGCATGGCCGCGACTGCGCCCAGGAGGTCGATGAGGCGGTTTTCGGTGCAGATCTGGACGGCACGGCAGCTTGGTGCCCCGCATGCCAGGGCACAAGGCCGCTCGGCAGGAGTTTCGCCCTCCGTTCTTGTGTCGGGCACTGGGATCTCCGGCAGCCGCCGCGCGTCCCGGTGCTCGCGGTCGAGCCGGCTTTTGGCCTCGGGGTCGTCTATGATTTCCTACTTCCCCGAGTCCCTCTTGAGCCGGCGCCGGTTCCAGCAGGCCAGGTTGCCGAGGATCGCGATGGCCGCCGAAAGTGCCCCAATCTCGACGTCGGCCACCAGCCGCGTCCGCGAGCAGACCTAGGAGTGAGCGGTCGGAGCCCTGCCATCGGCATCGACCCCGGCCGGTTCGGAGCTTATGATGGAAAAGATGGTACGATCCGTCCCGCACCGGAGAATTGGCGTGGAGAAGTTCGATATCGCCGAGGCGAAGGGGCGATTCAAGGAGGTGCCCGAGTCCGCCGCGAAGGGCGAACCGATCCTCGTATAGCAGCAGGGCGAGCCCCTCGTCGCCATCATTTCGGTCAAGAAACTCGCGCAGATGCAGGTCGACGTCGATCGTGTCGAGTCAGCCCTGACGCGATTCGAGGGCGAGGAGCCCGAGGCGATAGGCGGTACCTCAGATGGAGCGTTGGGGCCCTGCTTCGCGTGCGCGGAATTCGACGAGGCAATTGCGGCGGCCGATCGCGACCGGGAGATCCACCGGGGAACTTTCCTGAAGCTCTCGAAATGAGCGTAAGCGCCGGATTCCCCACGAGGAATATCGTGCTCGAGATGCATCGCAGGCAACTCGTCGACTTCGGCGGCCTCCCGGGCGTCCGCGATCGCGGTCTTCTAGACTCCGCACTGCACAGCCCATGGCCGCCTTCGAGGGCGAATTTCTACATTCCGACATCTTCACGATGGCTGCGGCCTATCTTGTCCACATCGTCGCGAACCACCCGTTCGTGGATGGGAACAAGCGGACGGGTCTGAATGCGGCGATCACGTTCCTCCGGCTCAACGGCCATCCGATCGAGAACCCGACGGACCGCCTCTTCGAACTGGCGGTCGCCGTGGCCGAGGGGCGGGTGGACAAAGAAGGGATCGCACGCACGCTACGAGACGTCGCAACTTTATGAAGTACGGTTCCTTCGAAGGGGTCTCGGCGAGTTGGGACGGGCCCTTATAGCTACCTACTCATCACCCGCCAGCCGATCTACCACCGCCTCGATCGTCCCCGGCGCGTTGCCTTCGAGGCGGTTGTTTACGAACACGTAGGCGGGTTGTCGCGTCTTCCAGGCGCGTTCGGTGATCTTGCGGATCGCCTCGCGGGCACTGGGGTTCGGCTCCTGGATGTACTCGTAAGGTTGAAACGCCTTGACGGCCTGCTCGTAGGCCCGGCCTCTTTTCAGGAGGGCGCGGACGACGGTGAAGTCGGTCGTGAATGCGCCCGGCATGGCGATCTGCTCGCCCAGCTCGGGCATCCGCGTCCAGGCGTTGAAGACGTGCGCGGTGCGGTGAGAGGAGAGAAGCGAGAAGTAATTGGGCCCGAGGTATTCGGGGTTGCGGATCTCGACCGCGTACCGGAAATGCTTCGAGACCGCGCCCAGGAACGGATCGATCTGCGCGGAGAAGTCTTCCGGCCTGGGGAAGGTGGACTTGGCGAACGTCCCGAACTCGAGGATCAGCGCGGCGACGCGGTCGCGGTAGCGTTCGAGGGGCCAGGTGAACATCTCGTGGAACAGGTTGTTGTCCAAGAAGCTGTGGTTGACGGTCCCGGCGCGCGTGCCGTACCTGGCATGGCCGGGCCAAGCGGGGACGGTGATCTCCTCGGGGACCTTGAGGCCGAATCTCAGCGAGGGAGGACTCGCCTCGAACATCCGCTGCCAGTACGAGGGGCTGGGGAATTGGTAGAAACTGAAGTCGCCCCCCACGACGGGGAACGTCTCGGCGTATTCCCTCAGGCACTCGGCCTCGAACTTCTTCTGCGAGAACTTGCCACGGGTCAGATATCGATCCCGGCTGTAGATCGAGCCGATCCAGCCCTCGTACTTCCACGAGGACGTGCCGAAAAAGATGTTTCGCTCGGCCAGTGCGTGCAGCTTCGGCCCGAGGCGGCCGGCCTGGTCGGGGCGTTCTTCCGGTCCGAACAAGGGGAGCTGACTCATGATTCGGTCCGCGTGCGTCCCATGATTCCAGATCCTATTCTACACCCCAACGGCAAGGAATCGAAGGTCCCCTCCCGCCGCCTCCACGATGAAGAATGAGGTCAAGAAATCAATACAATTTTGCTTGTGCTTCAGGCTTGGGAACCAAGAGGAAATGCCGCGCAAATTCGGGGACCTCGCGAAACAGGGCGTGGAAGCCGTCGTTGAAAGACCCGAACGTGAGGCCGTACGGGTTAAGGAGTCGCTCCAGGCTCTCTCTCGAGAAGAGGGAGACGTGGCCGTTCCTGGGGCCGACGTACCACCAACCCAGACCCTGCTGCTCGATGTCGGCGGGCTGGAGCAAGGTGGAGAGGATTATCAGCCCCGGGTCGCTCAAGAGCGCGTTCAGCTCCGCGATCGTCCGAGCGGGGTCGGTGGAGTGCTCGAGGACTTCGAAGCAGGCGATGCAGTCGAACTGGCCGGCGGGCCGGCCGGCGTGATGGGGAATGAAGGGATCGTACGTCTCGGCGTGGGGGAATCCTGCGGCTCGGAGTGCATCGGACAGGACGCCGTTGCCGCCGCCGTAGTCCAGGAGCCGTTGCGGCCGGGCGTGGGGAAACAACCGGCGGAGGAAGGATGCGTTCGACCTGGGACGGGCCTCCTGGTAGTCGGGATCGACCAGGAGATATTCGTCATTGTACACATGAAGGAGGAAATCCTCCTTCGTGAAATGGTCGAAGGCCGTCGTGAAGATGAACCGGCAATCCGGGCAGCGGTGGTAATAGATCGGCACGCCCGAGAGCCCCAGGACCCTGCGCCTGTGGTCCTCGCAGCTCTTGTGAAAATCCACCAGTCCGCAAAGGGTCGCCTCCGCACCGCAGCATTTGCAGGGCGCTCGGAGCGAGCATACAGGCTCGAGTGCCTGGTTCATCTTGATCCCTCCCGCGGGGAGTTGGAGACTTGCCCTCCGCGGACCACGGCGACACACTCGTCTACGATACGGACTTCAGCCGCCCCAGGCTCTCACTTCGTGCGAACCTCGAGATCCAGCCGATTCTCGGCCCCACTCTTGATCTCGACGATCCAATCTGTCTTGTCTCGACTATCCCTGGACCGATAAATGCGTTGTTCGGTGACGCTCGGGGAGAGGTCGCGCTTCCGGGCGTAGGCGATCCACTCGCGTCGCTCGTCGGCGGTGAGGGTGCCGTCCTTCGCCCTGGCGCTCATCCGGGACATGACCGGATCGCGCGAATTGCTCATCCAGCGTGTCGCGTCCTGGCGGACCTCCACGCGATAGCGTCCGGGGATCGGGCCCTGGTTCTCCGGCAGCGAGAACTCGCCCCGGGTCGGGCCGGTGTTGACGACGTAGGCCGAGGCCGGCGGGGCAAGGTCGTTGTCCACCGGCGTGAGCACGACGTGGCCCCGCGCGAGCGGCTCGCCATCGATCGTCACGACTCCCCGCATCGCGACCCTGTGGGCACCCGTCAGCAATCCGCCTGCCCGCAGCCAGTTCCACATCAGCCCGGGCCAGGTGCCGAGGACGGGGTCTCCCTCCGCGAAGCCGACACCGTGAACCCCATGGGCGAAGAAGTGGGCCTCCACAGGGACCTTGGCCCTGGTCAGGTCGGCATACAGCTCGGCCATCCCCTTGACGATCTGGGCGGCATCTTCGTTCGTGCCGAAAAGGAAGGTCGGAGGTGCGGCCGTCCAGTCCAACGGCTTCCTGGAGGATGCCCCTTCGCCCGCGGCCATCCCAAGCAGCCCGGGCGATCCGTATGCGAGGACCTGGAAGGCAGCGTGGGAAGACGCGCGTTCGATGGGATCCTTCGCGTCCGATCGGCCGGCGTCGGCCCGGATTGCCGCGTTGGAAGCGAGCGTCGCGCCCGCGGAGAATCCGATGAGCCCGATGCGATCCGGGTCGATGTGCAAGTCCGCGGCATGGGCGTGCAGATAGCGGAGCCCGCGCTCCGCGTCCAGGAGCGACTCAGCGGCCGTGTAGACCGGCCGGATCCGATACCTCAGGATGAAGCCCGCCACCCCGCGCTCCTGGAACCAGCGGGCGATCAAGACGCCCTCGTGGTCCACGGCGCGGGTCATGAATCCGCCGCCGGGACAGATCAGGATCGCTGTCCCGGTGTTCTTCCCGGGAAGGGGAAGATACGGCGTGATCGCCGGCCGGTCCTCCTCCGAATCACCCGTCGCGCCCGGTGCGCCTACCGCCCAGAGCTCGATCGGCCGCGGCCCCGGCTCGCCGGCGACCGCCGCCGCTCCGAGCTGCGCGAACAGCAAACCTGTCAGGAGCGGGAGAAGGCTCGGACATAGGATGTTCATGATTCCCACCTCGCGATTCGTCCAGCAAGCGAGCTCGCGTTTCAGGATTTGAGCGGAGTCCTGCGGATCTGCCAGGGCAATGTAATCCATGAAAAAGGGGATGTCGAGGATCGGGACACGGAAAGTCGGTCGGGCGAACGTCTTGGTCGACCGCCTCCCCACAACCAGATCCCGCTCGTCGGGACCGCCAGGGATCTCCGGCCCGAGCTTTGCAAAGAAGGGGACGATTGTTGCGGCCGCGAGGCAGGAAGGCATCTACCCCTCCGTTCGGGTCAGTGAAAAGGGCATTGCAGGGAGGAATTGATCATGTGCCATCATTCGTACGTGAACTCAGTATCGGGAGCCATCGCGACCGTCATCGTGCTACTTGCCGCCGATGTTTCGCACGCACAGCTACCCGGCCTGCCTGGAGTGACCCCACAGGTCGCGGCCAAGGGCAATCCGACACCGGCCGCACCCCAGGAGAAGACCAAGTCGGCGGTGGCGGCTCCCACGGGTCTGATCACGGTCAAGAAGCAGGTCCCTGACCATGCCATCCACACGTTCCTCGAGAAATTCCTGCCCCGGTATCCGGGCGTGCGGTCCGTGGACGTCGCCGTGGATGACGGCGTGGTAAGCTTGCACGGTCGGGTCGACGACGACGATTCCCTCGGCGAGATCACCGACGTCGTCAGGCGGGTCGAGGGCGTACGCTTGGTCCTCAACCAGATGAAGACCGACGAGGAGCTCATGGGCGCCCGGGAGCTCGCGTCTCGAGAGCTGGGGATGATCCGGGATTACTTCGCCCGCAAGTGGCTGCTCATCCTCGTGGCCCTGGCTCTCGTGGCAGGCTCCGCGCTCCTGGGCCGATTCTTCGCGGCCAACTCCGAGACAATTCTGGCCCCGTTCCTCCGAAACGTGCTCCTCAGGTCGGTGGTCGGATCGTTCCTCAGTTCCCTGTTCATCATCGGCGGGGTGCTGGCGGCACTCTCTGCACTCGACTTGACCCAGGTCGTGCTCTCGATCCTGGGCCTCTCCGCCGTGGCCGGACTGGCGGTCGGATTCGCCTTCCGCGACATCACCGAGAACTTCATCGCCTCGGTGCTCCTGGGAATGCGCAGGCCGTTCCAGATTGGCGACTACGTGACCGTGGCGGGGCAGTCGGGAGTGGTCAAGTCGCTGAACACGCGGGCGACCGTGCTGGTCACGCTCGAGGGCAGGCACGTCCGCATCCCGAACTCGGTGATCTTCAAGGAGATCATGGTCAACTCGACGGCCTCGCCGAGCTTTCGCAACTGCTTCGACGTGACGATCCCGATCGAAGCGAGCACGACAGCCGCCATCGAAGCGATCTCCCAGGCCCTGGCCCGCCAGAAGGACATCCTCCACGACCCGCCGCCGCGGGCGCTCGTGGAAGCCCTGGAGCCCGGCGGAGTGCGGTTGCGTGCCTATTTCTGGTCGCCGACCCACGGTGTCGACTGGTTCCGGCTCACGAGCGACGCCAAGCTGAACGCGAAGGTGGCGCTCCAGGCGGCCGGGGCCTTGCCGGTCGCGACGAGCCCTATCGTCGGATCACGCAATGGCCAGGAGGAGAGTCAGGCAGAACCGCGTCCGGGGCAACCGGTCATCATCCTGCCCGGCCCCGTTCATGAACAGTGGCAGGCCGACGCAGCAACTCTCGAGACCGATACCTCCTCGAACGGCAATGGCCACCCCGCCCCGCTTCAGCATGCACTGGAACAGCCCGAGTCACGGGTCAGCGATGAGGGCACGAACCTGCTCAAGGACGCGAAATCGGAGTAGGCGGCCGGCCTCCGTGTCCGCCTCACCAGGCGAGCTTTGCGGGGAAATACTCCGCGATCAGGTCCTCATAATACGGCCTGAGCTCGGCGACGTCCGGCGGCTCGTGTCCCTTGGAGTAGAGGTCATAGGGGTTGAACTTCCGGACCCACTCGAAGCGATAGCGGTCTCGATCGTTCATGAGTTCGGTGTACTGGCCTTCGCGATGTGCCGGGTAAAACGAGTGGTAGCGGATCATCGCCAGAGCCTCTTCGGGGAGGTGGTCCTTGACGACGTTGTAGAGATACTCGTCGTGGCCCCACGACATGTGAACTGTGTCGAGCCCGCAGGCCGGCTCGTAGATGCCGCAAGGAGTCTGGTATTCGGGGACGTTCCAGTCGGGGTTGTCCCGGAAGAACTCGTGGAAGACGATCTTGTCGGAGTACCGGCAGCCGACCGGGAAGGTGTCGCCCACGACCGCCCACTGCGGCTCTCCCCAGAGGCAAAGAATCTTGCCGAGGTCGTGGATCAGGCCGGTGAGGATGAACCAGCGTGGATGTCCATCGGCCCGGATGGCTTCGGCGGTCTGGAGGAGATGTTCGATCTGAGTCAGTTCAGTGTCCGGGTCGCTGTCATCGACCAGGGTGTTGAGGTACTCCATGGCCTCCCAGATGCCCATTTTCTCACGCGTCTTGCCGAGGAACTCTCTCTCCTTGGCTCGGACGAAGTCGAGGCTCTGGTGCGTGTGGTTCAGGCGATAGAACTCGCGGACGCCCGGGCGGACATTATCCCCATAGTCGCGGAAGGTCGACATCTGGTCGGGCTGGGGATACCGATCGAGCAGGAACGATTCCCACTCGTCGAGGTCCTGGAGCGGCTGAGGCTGGGAAGGGCCATGAGGTTGTTCGGGCATCTGCGGGGCACTCCCGGCGGGCGTGATGCATGGGAACGTACCGACACCGGAAGGGATTGTACCGGATTCGAGTCCGTCGGCGACACGGGATCTGCCCGGACGAGGGCTCGAAGGCGTGTGGTGGCACCATCCGTCACCACGCCCGCATGCTGGTGGTGGCGATCGATGGTCTTGATGGAGAATCCCGAAGTTCCCGGTAGCTGCCGGCCGAAACCGAGGATGTCGGCGCCCGATCCGGCTTCGCCACCCCCGGCGAGACGACCTTGGCGAGAGAAATTGTCGGCCGATTCCGGAAATTCCTCACAACTTGAGGGATGGGCGAACGATAACTAGACCACATAGACCGGTCGTCTTGAATGAGAAGAGTCGCCGGAACGATCGGTCATCGCAGGTCACGACGGTCCCGGCGCCAGCAGGCCGGAGGGGCAGGAGGGCCTCCCGGCGCGTTCGCGCACGTTCCCAAGGAGGGGAAAAGCCAATGTTCCAATCCGCGCGGCACCGGAGCCCGATGACCCCGCGCTGGGTTCGCGGCCTTATGACGGGTGCCTTTCTGGTCGTGATTTCCACCACCCACTTCGGGTGCGGCCTGAGCTACGTCTTCCGGAATATCTCGCCCTTGCACCCGACCGGATGGTCGTTCGCCTGGCCGATCCTCCCGTCGCAGCAGCAGCGGCTCGAAGAGGACATCAAGCGCGAAGAGCGCGACAAGGTGCCCATCCTCGACCCGATTCCCGCCGACTCCAGCTCGGCGGCCTGCCTCGACCCGCCCAGCGAGGAAGAGGTCTGGCACAAGGTCCCGAAGTTCAAGAACGGGTCGCCCCCGTTCTACGAGACCCAGCGCAACAACGTCCGGATCCTGATCGAGAAGATCGGCGAGAAGATCGATCCCTGCAAGATCTATCCCCTCGCCGGGCCATGCCAGCTCGTGCACTGCCACTACAAGTGCACGGTCTATTACGACGAGCTCTACTGGTCGGACTATCCGATCCCGTTCAACCACGTGGACCACAAGGTGGAGGTGGTGTACCTCGACAAGGACCACCTCCGGCGCTGCGGAGGACCGCCCGCCGTCGATACGCCTCCGGCCCCGATCGGCGTGAATCCGAGCGCGACGACCGGCTACAGCTACACCCGGTCCGGCCCGACCTTGTGATCGCCGGGACGACCTCGTGACACGTCGAAAGCAGCCGAAGCGCCGGCCGGGCACGAGAGCCCGGCCGGTGTTTCTCCGCGCGCGGCGATCAATGTCCGCCGAAGAACGGAAAGAGCGTGAGCAGCTCCCGGCGAGACGGCTGGCTGCCGTACTCGCAGATCTCGAAGGCCTCGGCACACTTGACGGCTTTTCCCTTCTCGACCCCGAGGAGCTCGACCAGCTTACCGCGGAACCGGTCGGCGACGGACGCATAACGCTCCTGGGTCCGCTTCCGGGTCCATTCCATCCGGGCTTCCTTGCCCGAGGGGACCTCGCCGAGATAGCCGAAGAGCCAGGGGTTCCACTCGTAGAACTGTGATTCGAGTGCATCGATGCACGCTACCTTCTTGTCGAGCACCTCGTCGATCGGCACGACGACGTCGGGCGCGAACGGATTGGGCTTCTTGAAGCCGTCCTGGCAGTAGAAGAAGAATGGGTTCTTGCGAAGCGCCGGGACGTCGGGGCAGAAGCTCGGCACGATGACCATGAAGGCCGCGTCCTGGACGAGGATGGCGGTGTATCTGTGGTCGGGGTGGTAGTCGTTGGGACGGGGCGAGATCACCACGTCGGCCTGCCACTCGCGGATCTCCCTCGTGAGGGTCCGCCGGTTCTCCAGGGTCGGCATCAATTCGCCGTCGTGGAGGTCGAGCACCTCGGTCTCGATCCCCAGGATCTCCGCGCATTTCTTGACCTCGGCGGTGCGGCGGCGGGCGAGGATGGCGCCGGCGATCTCGTGATGGCCGATGTCCCCGTTGGTGACGCTCACGAACTTGACCTTGTGTCCGAGCCTGGACCAGCGTGCGGCCGTACCCCCGCTGGACAGCTCGCAGTCGTCGGGGTGAGCCCCGAAGACGATGATCCGGAGCGGCTTGTCGGCGCCTTGCCGGGCCCCCCCGGCCTCGACCCCCGGCGCCCCGATTGCCGCCGTCACGAGCGCCAGGGCGAGCCCCGCGGATCGAAACGCTCTCTTGCCGACCTGGTGAAGCATCGAATCAAACTCCCCGAGAAATGACCTCGAATCCGGAGGGCCGATGCGGGCCGCGCCCGCCCCGTCTTCCGCACCCTCCGGCCTGCGCGTCCTCCCAGGGTAACATCCCCGCGGGCGTCGTCACGGGGGTACCGTCAGGCGGCCGGCTTGCCGTTGGGGAAAACCTCGCCGTAGAATCAGATCCATGAGACATCATCCCGCAGCCTGTGGCCTCGTCGCGACGCTCCTGACCGTCGTGGTCCCGGGCCTCGCCGCGGCGAGCGGGGGGGCCGGCCAGGGTACGCTTCGGGACGAGTTCCTCGAGCGGGAGGGGGGCCTCCGGGTCGAGGGGCGGCTGGTCTTCGACGCCGGCATCGGGTTCGGGTTCGTCCCGGCCGACGACAAGGAGAAGCGACCGCTTCCCCTGGAGCCGGGGACCACGGTGCGCCTCCAATCGAGCGAGCCGCCGGCCTCCTCGCTGCCACCCCTCTTCCAGGTGCGGGTCGGCGAGTCGGCCCGAATCTCGGGGCAGCTCCGTGCGGTCCGGGAACGGGCGGTGACCCTCGCCGTGCCCTGGCAATCGGCCGCGGTCTCGGTGGCCCGGCCGGGAGTCCAGGCCTTGCTCCAGCGCCCCGGCGAGGCCAGGGTCTTCGTCGAGGAGTTCGAGCTTATCGACGCCGGCCGCTGGTCCGTGACGGGCAAGCCCGAGCCGTTCGCCGGATCCGAAGGCGGAGTGAGACGTGGGGTGAAGTTGCCCGCCGGCGAGGCCTCGCTCGTTCGCCGCCTGGACGAGCCGTTGCTCGCGGGCCGGCTGGAGTTCTCGTTCCGAGACGAAGCGCGCGTGGTCGCGGGCAGGAGGTGGAAGCTGGAGCTGACGTTCCGGGGGCCCGGGGGCCCGGCGACCGTCCGGGTCGTCCTCGGCTGGGACGAGGAGAGTCTCGCGGTCGAGAGTCCCGACGGCCCGTCCCTGTCGGTCCAGCGCCTGGCTCGGACTGCGGGCCCGCACCGGCTGGCAGTCCGCTTCGGCCCGGAGCAGATCGAGCTCTCGGTTGATGGCAAGGAACTCGCCTACGGGAAAGGGCCCGCCGGGCCGCTCGAGACGATCCGGATCGCCACGAGCTCGACGGCCGCGGGCGATCCCCCGGAAGGGCTGGCCGGGGTCGTCGGCGAGGTCCAGCTCGTACGGTTCGCCGAGGTCCCCGCGAGCCTCGAGATCGACCCGTCCCAGGACGAGGCCCGGCTGGTGGTCGGCGATCAGCTCTACGGGACCATCCGGAAGGGCGATCCCGAACGCGTCGCGATCGACGTCGACGAGCGGCCGGTCTCGCTCGACTGGGGCGAGGTCGCGGGCCTCTTTTTCCGCAGGGAGCCCGCCGCCGGCGCCGTCATCGAAGGTCCGCAGGCGAGGGTCGAGTGGAGGGCCTCGCCCGGGAATTCCCCCCGGGACGTCGATTTCGCCGAGGGGGCCGTGATCGCCTTGACCGATTCGGCAATCACGCTGAGCACTTCCTTCTCCGGGACCCTCTCCATCCCCCGCGACCGCCTCACCCGGCTTCGGATCCTCGAGCCGGGCCGGCTCCAGGTCCTCGACCCCGCCGCCCATCACCTCGGCGATAACATCTCCGCCTCCTCTCCCTTGCTCGACCCTCCCTTGCCTGAGGGGGGCGTCCTCGAACGGACTTTCGAGGTCAAGGACATCGGTGCCATGCGGTCGTGGCTGGTGCTCGACGTCGTCCAGGTCGTCGGCGAGACTGCGGGCACACCCTACTCGAACCTGGTCCAGAGAGGCGAGCTGCGGACCAATCTCTCGATCAACGGCAAGCCGATCGATTATCTCAACCGACACATCACGACCTCCAACGAGACCCCGGAGCGTGTCCGCATCCCGATTCCCCCGGGCGCGCTCAAGGCCGGCAAGAACGTGCTCCGGATCGAGCAGACCGGGACCAAGAACTCCCCGAACGAGCTCGACGACCTGGGCATCCTCCAGATCGCCATCCAGTTCGACCAGCCCGCGGGCGGCGGGGCTAGCCCTCCGCGGAACGCTACTCAAAAGCCCTGATGGCAGGCATCATGAAGACCCTGACGAGGAGTATGGTCAAGCACGCCCACGCGATCGCCCGCGAGGTCGGCGCCAGGGTGATCATGCTCCACGCCGACGTAGTGGAGGAAGACGCCGACCTCTCGGGGCTGATCGAGGATGTCAATTTTCGGATCATCCTCGTGTCACGGCGCCCCGGGTTCCATGCCCCGGTCGAACGCACCGACATGTGTTCGGTCGTGCGCGTCCCGGACATCGCCATGACCCGGGCGGGGCAGGTCAAGGTGGCGACCCTGGTCGCGGCTGCCGAGAGCCTGGTCAAGGCCGGCGACCGGATCCTCTGCCTGACCGGGATCGACCGCTCGGGATCGATCGACACGATCATGGTGCTGGACATGGGGACCGAGATCGAGCTCTTCTCCGCCTCCACCGCCGACCCCTTGCCGAAGGACGTCACGCCCGCCGTCTTCGAGCGGATCCTGACCATGGCCAGCGAGCTCGGAGTCGAAGGCCGGGAAGGGAGGACGGTCGGGACGCTCTTCGTGATCGGCGACAGCGACCGCGTGCTCTCCCAGAGCCATCAACTCGTATTCAACCCGTTCCACGGTTATCCCGAGGGAGACCGGAACATCCTCGACCCGCGGCTCGAGGAGACCATCAAGGAGTTCTCGGCGATCGACGGCGCGTTCGTCGTCCGTGGCGACGGAGTGGTCCTGAGTGCGGGGCGTTACCTCGCCCCCCGCGGCAAGCTCGAGGAGCCCCTCCCGCAGGGCCTGGGCACCCGGCACGAGGCAGCCGCTGCGATCACCGTGACCACCGACTCGATCGCCGTCTGCGTCTCCCAGTCCACCGGCACCGTGTCGATCTTCAAGCGCGGCCGGCTGATCCTCGACATCCAGAAGCCCCGAGGCCGGGGAACGGATGGCTTGTGAGGCCGGGCGACTTGTCACGCCTCGGCCAGACTCGCCCCTTGCACGCCGGCCCCCAGCCGCACTGGGCGTGATGGCTCCATGCATGTCACAGGTTTGTTTAACAATCTTTTGACGATCGTTGAACATGATGCTAAGGTTGCTGCTGAGGAGGTGTGCTCGCGAGGAACGCGAGCGCACGCAATCATGGCCCAGCTGCATTGGAGCCAATCATGTTCGCTGATCAGTTACAGGAAGCACCGGCTAAAGTCTTGGCGGCCGGGCCCCGGCGACGTGTCGTCTGTCACATGGCCCTCGCGATCCTGGCAGGGGTGATGGCATGGTACGGATTTCGTGTCGGGTATCGATCGGACGAGATTGTGCTCATAGAGACGACCGATCTTGAGCAGGTTCTAGTGGACCAAGGTGACGTCGAGGAGGTAGTGGCCGCGTACGGCACGCTCGAGAGTGGCGACGATGCAGTCGTCCGGTGCCAGGTGGAGTCGTTCCTGGGATTGCCGACTCGGGCACTGCCGGGAGGGCCGGTCATGTCCTCTCAGATGGCACGCCCACGCGCCGCGACCGCGACGAGTCCCCAGGCTTCCGGGCCGGGCAGCGGCAGTATGACCACGCCGCCGGCAACCGGCCGGGGCAAGTTGAGATCGGCGGACCGCTTCGCCTCGGTCAAGGGCGTGCGACCCGGCTCGAGCGGAACTCCCAAAACGACACCGACAAGCTCCACCGACATCCGGGCGAAGGCCTCGACGACTCCTCCGGGTTCCGCCAACGGACCCGGGGCGACTCCCGCGTCCGGCATTCCCGAGATCCGGAGCTTCCAGTACGTCGTCGCTCCGTACGTCCCCTTGCGGACCGACGGCCTCGAGGCGGCGGTCTCGGCCGGCCCACCGCCACCGCCGCCGACCATCCTGTCCATCGTTCCCGAGGGCACCCGGGTCAAGGCCGGCGAGGTCGTGTGCGAGCTCGATTCGTCGGCATTCCACCGCGAGCTCCTCGCGCAGCAGGCCCGCCACGTTCGCGCCAAGGGCTGGGTCGACAAGGCGCGGAGCCTCCTCGAAGTCAACGAGATCACGCTGCGGGAGTTCGTGGACGGCCTCTTCCCGCAGGACGTCGAGCGGATCCGGCAGCTCATCCGGACCTGCGAGACCGAGCGAGGGCTTGCCGAGCGAAACCTGGCCTGGTCACGCGAGACCGCGGGCAGAGGCTTCCGCTCGCGACAGCAAGTTGCCGTCGATGAGTTCGCCCTCGAGAAGACGGAGATCTCGCTGGCCGACGCCCGTGGCATGCTCAACCGGCTGGTCAACTACACGGGAACGAAGCTGGTGAAGGCCATCAAGGCCAGGATCGAGGCGAACCGGGCCGACCTCCTCGCGCTCAAATCCTCGCACCAGCTCGAGAGCGAGCGTCTGAAGCGGATCGAGGCCATGATCGCCAACTGCACCCTGCGCGCCCCTCGCGACGGGATGGTCATCCACGCCAACCGTGCGAACGGCTGGGGTCGGGTGGAGACACAGATCCAGGAGGGGCTGACCGTCTACCAGACGCAGCCGATCTTCCGGATCCTCGACCCCGCACACGTCCAGGTGAAGGTCAGGATCAACGAGTCGCAGATCGCCAAGATCCGGACCGGGCAGCCGGCGCTGATCCGCTTCGATGCTTATCCCGAGAGACTCCTCCGTGGGACGGTGGCCGACATCACGCCGATCCCCGCGCTGGCAAGCGGGCCCATCTCCGACGTCCACTCGTGTTATGCCACCGTTCGTTTCGATGGGCCCGGCTTCGAGACCCTCCAGCTCGGCCTCAGCGCCGAGGTTGATTTCCTGGTCGAGGCACGCAGCCAGGTGACGCGGATCCCCCTAGACTCCGTTCAGTTCGCCGACGATGACGCCTACGCCGCCGTCCCTTCCCACTCCGCCTCCGGGCCGGGCTGGCGGTGGAAGCCCATCGAGCTCGGGGCGAGCGACGCGGCGTTCGCCGAGGTCCGTTCCGGCCTCAAGCCCGGCGACCCGGTCATCGCCCATCCCGGTTCCTTGCCGGCCCCGGAGCCCGACTCGACGGGGCAGGGGACGGATGTTGCCCTCGCGAGGTGAGCGGCCTGGCACGCAATTGCAGCGTCTGCGTTCCTCCCGGTATTCTGTACCTGGGAGGAAACCGGACGTGGATCCACGATTTCATGCGGCGCAGGCGGCACTCGCCTCGGGCGACGTCGAAGGCCTCGCCTCTCTGCTCGATGAAGAGCCCAGGCTCGCCAGCGCGAGGTCCCAGGTCAGCCATCCGACGCTTCTCCAGTGCCTCGTCCTGACCATGCCTCCGGTCGAGAATCTCGAGTCGCTTATCGACCTGCTGGCGGAACACGGGGCCGAGCTGACCGATCCGCTCATCGCGGCCAGCGGCATGGACAACGTGCGGGCGATGGGCAAATTGCTCGATCTGGGCGCTGGCATCGAAGGCAACGGCCGGTGGTCTCCGCTGGAAGAGGCGCTTTACTTCGGCAACGGCACCGCCCTGAGGTTACTCGTCGACCGCGGCACATCCCCACGCAACCTGCGTGGCGCCGCCGGGCTTGGCGACATGGAGTACATCGCTCGTTGCTTCAACCCTGAAGGCGGACTTACGTCGGCCGCCGGTGACGTCGCCTGGCCCTTCAACGCTCACATCTCCGAGGACGTCCGGCGTGACCGGCAACAGATTATCGATAACGCCCTCGTCTATGCGGCAAGCTGGGGCCAGTCCGATGCGGTCGATGAGTTGCTCTTGCGAGGGGCACAGGTGAACTCCCTTCCGGCCGGCTTCGACTACACCGGCACGGCGTTGCACTACGCCGCGTTGTGCGGCCGACGAGCCATGGTGGATCATCTCCTACGCGTCGGTGCGGATCCCGAGATTCGCGACACCAAGATCGGCAAGCTCCCCGAAGACTGGGCCGACCACGGCGGGCACAAGGAGCTGGCCGAGCGTCTCCGTCACATGCGAGGGGCAGGGCGATGAGCTCCTCGCCCGGGACCTGTAGGACCATCCCCCTTAAACTTCAGTCGATTTCGATCATGATGAATGCTCCCATGTCGGCCCAGGGACCTGGATCGTCTCGATCTTCATTTCGTGGCTTGGCCTGAGCACAGTGTCGCATTTGGCGAGATCTGCCAGGAGATCAAAGATGAGCGTAATCGACGGATCCGATTTTGATGAGCCCGTTCATTTCACGGGAAAAGGGGGCGAGCCCCGACCTTTGCACCGTTTTGCCCGGCGTCTAAAGCTGATCCTTTGGCTCTGGCTACTAATTTCCCTGCCGATGGTTTATATCGTCTATGTAATGATCGAACCGGCGTATGAAGCGTCCAGCATCCTCCGGATTGAGCCGTCCAGGCCCGAGCTGTTCGGGCCCTCGGTACGGGGCATGGACTCAACCGGTTATCAGCCATACCTCGAGACTCAGCGCAACTTGATCCTCACCGATCGGGTGCTTGACGCGGCTCTCGGCGACAGGGACGTGGGGAGTTTCCCGCTCCTCAGGGAAGCCGAATCGACCGATCCGAAGGTCGACCTCCGCAACAAGTTGCTCGTCACCATAGTGCCTGAAACTTATCTGATTCGTGTTTCATATTGCTCGAATGACAGGAAAGAGGCTTTTGCGGTCGTCAAAGCTGTTGTTGACGCGTTCATTCGACAGCACCGCGAATTCAATCTGGGTGACACGGATTTGTTGAAAGATCAATACGAGGGGTTTATCAAGACTCAAGCAGCAGAATTGGGCAAGAAGAAGCTCGAGTTGTTGGAGCTTGCCGCGAAAGCAGATCAGGTGATCCAGGAGGAACCGCAGCTCAAGGGGCAGCCGTCGCGAATCTACGAGATCAAAGCCGCGTTCTTGAAAGAAGAGATAGGCAGCTTGACGGGCAACATCCGGACCGTCGAGCGGAAGCTCGAACAGCTCAAGTTCGAATCATCGAATCAACTCGTGCGGGTCTTCCTCCAGGACCCGGCTTCACTGCCTAAGATACCGATGATCAACAAGCGGGTCCGTTACATGGGAATCATCCCGATCGCGACCTTGGTCACGCTGGTTGCTCTGTCTCTCATATATGATCTTATCAGAAGGCCGAGGTGGATGGCCCGTTGAGACGCCAGGACGACCTCTCGTTCGGCCGGTGATCGGCATGATCCACTCGGATTCGCCAACGGACCCAGAGGGTCCGAGAACCGCGCTGGATCGAGGCTCCGCGGCAAATCATCATTCCCGGGGGGGGATTGCTTGAGCCCGCGGCGGCAGGTCTAATCGAGTCTCCCCACGAGCCGAATCACGACGCCGTGGTACCCAGTGCGCCGGGGCAATCCCGGTCCGAACCCACCAGGGAGATTCCTCATGCGACCCGCAGGCAACTTCACGCGCCGGAACTTCCTCGAGGGTGCCGCGGCCGGCTCGATCGCCGTGCCGACGATCGTCCCCGCCACGGTCTTCGGGACCGAGGACAAAGCCCCGCCGAGCGAGCGAATCACCGTCGGCTTCATCGGCTGCGGCAAGATGGCCAACGACTATCACTTGCCCGAGCTGCTCAAGGCCGGCGACGTCCAGGCCCTGGCCGTCTGCGAGGTCGACACGAAACGTCGCGAGCACGCCAAGAAGCGGGTCGAGAAGGCGTATTCCGAGAAGCAAAAGAAGGACTACAAAGGCTGCGCCACATACGCGGACTTCCGCGAGCTGATCGCGCGGAAGGACATCGACGCGGCCTGCATCGCCACGCCCGAGCACTGGCACGCGATCGCGGCGATCGAGGCGATGAAGGCGGGCAAGGACGTGTACTGCGAGAAGCCGCTCACGCTGACCCTCGCCGAGGGCAAGCGGTGCATCGACGCGGCCCGGAAATACAAGCGGGTCTTCCAGACGGGGAGCCAGCAGCGGTCCAACGTCTTCGGCGATTTCCGCGAGGCCGTCGAGATCATTCGGAACGGACGCCTGGGCAGAATCCAGGTCGTGACCGTGGGCGTCGCCGGGCCCAGCACGTGGTGCGACCTGCCCGCCGAGGCGATGGAACCGGGCCTCGACTGGGACCTCTGGCTCGGCCCCGCGCCGAAGCGGCCGTACAATGCGATCCTCAGCCCACGCGGCGTGCACAATCACTTCCCCGCCTGGCGGAGTTATCGCGAGTACGCCGGCGGCGGCCACGCCGACATGGGTGCCCATCACTACGACATCGCCCAGTGGTGCCTCGGTATGGATGAGTCCGGCCCCGTCGAGATCATCCCTCCAATCGTCGAGGGAGCGAAGCATGGCGTGGTCTACCGCTATGCGAATGGCGTGGTCATGATCCACGGCGGCCCGAGCGGCTGCACCTTCACCGGCACCGACGGCACACTCCGCATCGACCGCGGCCACCTGACCAGCGACCCGGCCTCGATCGTCAAGGAGTACCTCGCCAAGAAGGGCCCCCTGGTAAAACCTCCGGGCCACCATCGTAACTGGCTCGACTGCATCCGCTCGCGGAAGCGGCCTGTGGCCGACGTCGAGATCGGCGCCCGGTCGGTGGCCATCACGATCCTCGGCAACCTCGCCTACTGGAACCAGCGCCGGCTCCATTGGGACCCGCAGAGGTGGGAGTTCGTCGACGACCCCGTGGCCAATAAGTGGCTCGACCGCGAGCGCCGGGATCCCTGGCGGCTGCCCGAAATCTGAGGACGATCAAGGCCTGCCTCCCTTGCCAATGGCCCACTTCCCGTGCGCGGCTTCCTGCAAGGGGGTGGTCCCGTCCGGAAGGAGGTCGGCGCCGATCTGCCAGAAGAAGACGCCCCGGAACCCCTGTTTCATGGCCCATTCGGCCTTGAGGGCGACCGACCTGGCGTCGTCGTAGCCGATCACCATCGAGCTGTCGGGCGAGGTCAACCAGGGGGTCCCGGTCTCCTCGTCCCAGGTCCGCGTCCAACCCTCCTTGATCAGCCGCTCGAGGTTGCTGTAGTTGCCGACGGGGACGCGCGTCCTGGGCGCATTCTTGGTCGAGGCGTACGGCTTCGACACGGCGAATCCACGGCCGTAGAGCGGGATGCCGACAGCCAGACGATCTGCGGGAATTCCCTGCTGCTCGGTCAGGAACCGCATCGTCAATTCCGTCGACCGCGGCCTGCCGTCGGGCTGCTTCGACGAGGCATGGAGTGGCGCGTTGTGCCCGGCGTAGGGGGTCCAGGGGCCGGAGTAGTCGTAAGTCATCACATTGATCCAGTCCATGGTCTCGAGCAACAACTCCTTGCCGAGCCAGCGGAGCGTCTCGGCGTTGGAGGAGGCGGCCATGGTCAAGACCATCGGCCGGTCCTTCTTTCGGCCAATCGCATCGAGCTCCTTGCGGAAGCGGCGGGCGAGGCGATCGAAGCCGGCGACCTCTTCCTTCGTGTCCGGATATTCCCAGTCGAGGTCGATGCCGTCGTAGTCGGACGCGTCGATCAGAGCGATTACGGCCTTCGTGTAGCGCTCGAACGCCTCGGGCCTGGAGACGATCGCGGCGAACTGCTTGTCCCAGCCCCAGCCCCCCAGCGAGAGCAACATCTTGATGCCGGACTTGTGCGCCTCGTCGGCGAGGCTCTTGCTCGGAACAGCACGGCGACTCTGGACGTTGCCCTGCTCGTCGGCCACCAGGAATGCATGGCACAAATGCGTATACAGGCCGAAATGGATCGTTTTCGGCCGGCCGAAGAGGTAACCTACGAACACCTTGTCCCGGGCCTTCTCGTCTCCCCCGACCGCGGGAGACCAGGAAATCAGCGATCCGACGAGAATCCCCGCGAAGACCGAGGAACGCCTGGCGGACGGGTGACTCATCTGTCTCTACCTTCCGACGGATTGTGATCGGGCAAGATTTCGCCCGATCCTAATCGCAGCCACAACACCTCGACAAGTAGGTCAGGCTGGGCGCGCCATTCCATCCTGACCACAAGAAGTCACGCTGTTCCCGGCCAGGATCGCGACGGACCTCGGGGAAAAATCGCGGTGGATTGGGGGGGCGCCTGCGTGTGCGCGGCCGGCAATGCCGCGAACAGGTCGGCCAGCACGCGTTCGTAGTGCTTCCAGCGCGCGACCGACCGCGTGTGGGGCGGCTGGCGCACCTGGACCCGGCTGCCGGTGTGGACCGACCGCGATGAGCGATGGAACTCCACGCACGCCGGATCCCAGTCGAGGCCCGCGGCCGAGACCATCCGCCGCGCCGAGTTCTCGAAATCGGACACGATCTCCTCATAGTTGAATTCGTGGATCGGCGTGGGCAGGGCGGATCGCCAGTGATCCATGATCCTCAGGTACTGGCCGAAGATCAAGCCGATGTGAGAGGGATCGCTCGCCCACGGGACGCTCCGGAAGTCGGCCGTCCAGCACGACAAGGCCACGTCGCGCAGGTCGCGCCGGCAGTGGATCACCGTGGCGCGAGGGAAGAGCGTCGTCAACAGGCCGACCAGGAGATAGTTCTCGGGCAGCTTGTCGACGACCCGATCCGCCTCGCCCCCCGCGAGGCCCCCGAGCTGCTCGAGGTACCCCTCGGCGAGGTGTCGAAGCTGCGGCGGCTGAAGGAGAGCGACACAGTCGATCGGCGAGATGGCGCGGCCGACGATCGAGGGCAAGGCATCGAAGGCCCTCGGGCCGAGCATGAGCTCGCCGGCGCCGTGGACCGAAGGGTGGCTGGCCAGGACCTGCTCGACGAGTGTGGTCCCGGAGCGCGGCAGGCCGACGATGAAGACCGGTTTCCTTGAATCGCGTCCCGCGCCCGCCAGTCTTTGGAAGAACTGGCGGTCGAATACGCGGATCAGGCCGTCCACGAGCACCTCGCGTTCGCGCGGGTCGAATCCCCTCGAGACCTTGAATCGGGCTTGTTGAAGCGAATTGGCCTGGCGCAGGCAGCTCGCCGCGTCGGCAAATTCGCCGCGTGCGTCATGGACCTGTCCCAGGGCGAAGAGGAGCCTGGTGCGCGGCTCTTCACCCGTGGCGGGGTCTTGCAGCCTCGATTTCAGGGCCTCGAGGTCGTCTTCCGACAGCGCGGCCCCGTGCATATTGGCCAGCCAGTAAAGCGCCATGTGGCAAGCCGACGAGAGTCGCAGCGCCTGCCGGAACGCGGCCTCGGCCGCCCCGAAGTCGCCCCGCTCCATCTCCAGCAGGCCGAGGCTGAGCGGGGCGTCGGGCGCGCCGGGCTCGATCGCCGCCGCTTTTCGGAATTCATCCCGCGCCTGGTCGAGCTGCCTTAGCTGCTGGAGCGCCCAGCCCCTTTCCAGCACAGTGGGATCCGAAGCTTGGAATTCACGTGACTTGAAGTCGCG
>JADMIO010785043.1_pt1 | contig 32120 bp, 22 predicted proteins | sample 8958161 | NCBI WGS metagenome assembly JADMIO01 (sample SAMN16585339, study PRJNA669376) | soil metagenome | isolation source: Crop rotation soil | place: USA: Cullars Rotation, Alabama | collected 2011
CCGGCGGCGGGAGCAGCGGAAGCTCGCGCGTCGCCAGCGCAATCGCGCCGCATACGAGAACCAGCACGATGAAGCCGACCGCCAGCGTTGCCGCTTGGGCGTGAAGGCTCAGCGCCGGCTCGATGAACCAGGGGTAGACGATGAGCGCGAGCAGCGAGCCGACGTTCGACACCGCGAACAAGCGATAGGGGTGCGCCGGCGCCGCGCCGCTGACGATCGTCTCCTGGTGCATCGTGCGCGCGTACCATGCTTGGAGGAGAGGACTCGTTGCCGACAGGGTCACGAATGGAAGGCCAATGAGAATCGTCAGCAGCCAAAGGACGCTGAGAATCGGATGACCGGCGTTGGCGCTGGGGGTCGGCTGAATCGAGAACCAGAGCTGCGCCAAGGACAGGACGAGCAGCGTGAGGTACACTGCCACCTGTCTTCGCGCGCCGAGACGCGTCACGAGCCAATGCGCCACGAAGTACCCGAGGAGGAGCGCGCACTGAAAGAACACGAGGCACGCGGTCCACACGGCGGCAGACCCGCCGAGCAGAGGCAGCAGTCGCTTGCCCGCAATCGGCTCGATCAGAAAGAGCAGGGAGCTACTCAAGAAAATCGCGACGGCATACCGAACGCTGGCGGGAACCGAACGGCTCGTCATCGGGAGCGGTTTAGAGTTTTCTTAATGGCCGACTGCGCCGCGTAGTAGCCACACATGCCGTGCACGCCGATTCCGGGCGGGGTGGACGACGAGCAGAGATACACGCCAGGTATGGGTGTCGCGTAGGGATCCAAGCTAACAATCGGCCGAGTGAACAACTGCGCCAGGTCCGTGGCGCCGCCGGCAATGTCGCCGCCGACGAGATTCGGGTTCCGCGTCTCGAGATCCGCCGGCGTCGTCACGGTTCGGGCGACGATGCAGTCTCGAAACCCCGGAGCCGCGCGCTCGATCTGATCCTCCATTCGGCCGCTCATGTCGAACGTCGACCCGTTCGGGACGTGGCAATATGCCCACAACGTGTGGAGACCCGAGGGCGCACGCGTGGCATCCACCGTCGTCGCCTGCACGACGATCATGTACGGACGCTCGACATGCCTTCCTTCCCAGACCTCGCGCTCCGCGTGCGAGATCTCTCGCAACGATCCGCCGAGGTGCAGCGTGCACGCGCTCGCACAGGCGGGCGCCCGCCATCCGAATGAATTGGCGCGGCGACACGTCGCAGAGCACGGCGCGCGACTTCGGCAACTCATCGAGTGTCTCGATGCGTCGGTTGCTCATGATCTCGCCGCCGATGGATCGGAAATAGTTCGCGAGCACGTCGGCCAGCCGTTGCGATCCGCCGCGCACGACCGGCCAACCATACGCGTGCGCGGCGACGATCAACGCGAGACCATATCCCGCCGTCGACACGCGGTCGATCGGCACGATGCCGTGGGCGGCGACGCCTGCGAACATCGCGCGAGTGCGCTCGTCGTCGAACGCGGCCTTGGCAAATCCTTCGGCGGACCGAATGGCCTGCCGGCCGAAGCGGGCGAACAACACCGGTTGCCGTACGCCGAGCGGGCCGAGCAATGCGAGCATGAGGTCGTCGGCGCGGTCGACGAATGGCGCGATGAGCTTGCGATATTTCTTTCCATCCGCGGCGCCGAGCGCGTCGGCCGTCTGATCGAGGGAGCGAGTGCTGACGACTGCGGACCCGTCGTCGAGCGGATGCGCGAACGTCGCGTCGGCGTGAACGAACTCGACGCCGCGCTCGGCGAGCGGAAGCGCTGCGAAGAACGGTGACGCGAGCGCCATGGAATGAATCGTTGCGCAGAGGTCGTGTGTGACACCTGGCGTCGAGAGCTCGCCGGAGCGGAGACCGCCGCCGATCTGGTCGGCGGTTTCATAGACGCGGACGAGGCGCCCTTCGCGCGCGAGCGTGATCGCGGCCGCGAGGCCGTTCGGGCCGGAGCCGACGACGACGGCGTCGAACATGGAACGACGGTGGCTGGCGGTCGTGCGATCGTCAGCCGCCGAGGGCGATCGTCGCGCTAAAACACGTTAATGCGGTCGAGGCTGTTGGGGATATGTCGGGCATTGTCAGGGAATCGAAAGAAAGGCGAGATGGGGGAAAGAACGCGGTCGCTACTATAAAGAAGGAAGGGCGCGGCGGTAAGGCTGAGAGCGTCTCGAATACTCGACGCGTCAACAGTTGATGAGCGTTCTCTAATTACTGCACGGTTGAGTGTGGCATGTCGGCCTGCGGGAGGGTTTAGCGGGTGCGGACGTTCGTCGAACCGCCGCAGTGACTCGTGCGGCGTGTTTCCTGCGGCGGACGACGCGCTCACTTTCACGAGGCTAGACGTCATGACAAGACACAAGCGCCGCGTAGTTGCGGTCGCGAGTGCATTGCTGGGATTGCTTCCAGCACTGTCGCTCGCACAGCAGGGCATCACCATTTCCGGCACGGTGACGACCGATGCCGCCGTACCGCTCGAGGGAGCACAAGTCAGCATTCCGAGCCTTGGCGTCGGTGCGTACTCCGATGCGTCAGGGCACTACACGTTTCGGGTAGCGCAGTCGCGCGCCGGGCAGACGGTAAGCCTGACGGCGCGCCGCATTGGGTTCACGGCGAAGACCGTCTCGGTCGCGCTGAACGGCGCGACGATCACGCAGGATTTCTCGCTCGCGACGACGGCGACGCAGTTGACGGGCGTGGTCGTGACGGCGCTCGGCCAGACGGTGGAAAAGAGCCGGCTCGGGACGGCGCAGCAGCAGATCTCGAGCGAGCAGCTGAACACGACGTTCTCGCCGAACGTCGAGAATCAGCTGCAGGGCAAAGTGTCGGGTGTGAACATCGTCGGGAACGGAACGCAAGGCGGCTCGACGAGCATCACGATTCGCGGCTACACGTCGATCAGCGGCAACAATCAGCCGCTGTTCGTCATCGACGGCATTCCGATCGCGAACAACGACCGCGGCTCGCAGCAGCAGGGCGGCGGCATCACGGGGTCGAAGGATTTCGGCAACGTGATTCAGGACATCAATCCTGACGACATCGCGACGATCTCGGTGCTCAAGGGTCCGAACGCGGCAGCGATCTACGGGTCGCGCGCGGCGAACGGCGCGATCATCATCACGACGAAGCGCGGCGGGTCGCGGAACACGGCGATCGAGTTCACGTCGAGCCTGACGTGGGACCGGCCAGCGATTTTGCCGGATTTCCAGAACCAGTATGGTCAGGGCTCGTCGGGCGAATTCGCATGGAAGGACGGCCTTGGTGCGCTGGACGGCAACGACCAAAGCTATGGTCCGAAGCTCGATGGCCGGCTCATCGCGCAGTTCACCAGTCCGATCGTCAACGGCGTGATCCAACCTACGCCGTGGGTCGCGCACCCTAACAACGTCGAGTCGTTCTTCAACACGGGACAGACGCGCGACGCCACGTTGAGCGTCTCGGGCGGAACGGACAAGGTGAATGCCCGGCTCTCGCTGAACGGTGAGAACGTCGACGGCATCATTCCGAATCAGTTCCTCCGTCGCTTGGGCGGCATGGTCACGGGCTCGCTGCAGGCCAACGACAAGCTCACGCTGAACGGCTCGCTCGACTACACGCGCAACGACGGCGTGAATCGTCCGGGGCAGGGCTACGTCGGCAGCATCATGGAAGGTCTGTACGTGTGGTTCGGCCGTCAGGTCGACATGCAGGCGCTCAAGGACAACTGGACGAAGAGCGCGACGCTGAACAACGGCCCGACGAACCGCGAGTTCAACTGGAACTACAGCTACCACAACAACCCGTACTTCATGCAGTACGCGGACGGCGAAGGTGACTCGCGCGACCGCGTGATCGCGAACGGATCGGCGACGTACAAGTTCACCGATTGGCTCACGGCGACGCTGCGCTCGGGGACTGACACGTACCGCTACAACATCAACTCGAACTTCGCCGCCGGCGACATCGAGCTGAACAACGGCTCGACGACGGTGAACCCCGCGTACAACGGTGCGTTCGCGAACATCGGCGAGACGTTCACCGAGAACAACACGGACTTCCTGCTGTCGGCGAACCATGACTTCACGAGTCATTTCGCGCTGACCGGCACGTTCGGCGGCAACCGCCGCTACACGACCGACAACCAGAACGCGGTGACGGTGAACGGCATCATTCAGCCGGGCATCTACAACGTGTCGAACGCCGGCCTGCCGCCGGTCAACCAGCAGGCGACGGTGAATCAGGCGGTCAACAGCGCGTACGGCTCTCTCGGGTTCACGTACAACGGGTGGTGGACGGTCGAGGGCACGGCGCGCAACGACTGGTCGTCGACGTTGCCGAGCGACCACAATTCGTACTTCTATCCGTCGGTGAACACGTCGATCGTGCTGAGCGACGCGATTCCGTCGCTTCGCAACAACAGCGTCGTGAGCTACCTCAAGCTGCGCGCGGGGTCAGCGCGCGTGGGCAACGACGCGCCGGCGTACTCGCTGTTCACGACGTTCAACGGCAACTCGAACAAGTTCGGCGGTCTGCCGCTGTTCACGTTGAGCAACACGCTGCTCAATCCGGATCTCAAGCCGGAGAACACGGTGTCGAACGAGGGCGGCGTGGAAGTCGGTCTGTGGAACAATCGCGTGTCGATCGACGCGAGCATCTACGACAAGTACACGACGGACGAGATCACGGCGGTGACGCTGCCGCCGTCGTCGGGCTACGGCACGAAGCTCATCAACGCGGGCGAGATCGACAACCGCGGCGTCGAGGCGCTGCTGACGCTCGAGCCGATCAAGTCGACGCGTTGGGACTGGACGTCGACATTCAACTTCTCTCATAACAAGGGTCGCGTGGTGTCGCTGCTCGCGCCGATCACGTTCGGCGGCTTCCAGGGCTCGGTCCTCACGGAAGCGCGGCAGGGCGAGCCGTTCGGCACGTTCCGCGGCTTCGCCATCAAGCGCAACGCCGACGGCGTGCCGCTGCTTGCGACCGACGGCACGTATCAGCGCACGGACACGATGGTCGTGCTCGGCAGCTATCAGCCCGACTGGACGGGCGGCTGGTTCAACCAGGTTCGCTTCAATCGCGTCACGCTGTCGGCTACGCTCGACGTCCGTCACGGGGGCAAGTTCTTCAGCGGAACGAACTTCTACGGCCAGGCGACGGGGACGCTCGCCAGCACGATGATGGGCCGGGAAGAGGATTGGGACAAACCGGGCGTCGTCATCAACGGCATCATCGAGAAGACGGGCGCGAAGAACGACATCAACGTCACGTCGGAGCAGTACTTCCAGTCGCTGTCGTACAACAACATTGCTGAGCCGTACGTGTATGACGACAGCTTCGTGAAGCTCCGTGAGTTGCGAGTCGGCTACGATCTGCCGACGCGGTTGTCGAATCGCTTGAATGCCAGCGCGATCAACGTCGCGTTCGTCGGCCGGAACCTGTTCACGAGCTCGAACGTGCCGAACGTGGATCCGGAGCTGACGTACAACACGGGGAGCAATCAGGGCATCGAGTACGCCGGATTGCCTGCGCCGCGCAGCCTGGGCTTCTCCGTGCGGATCGTTCCGTGATGACTACCGACTCTTTCACTCCTATGAAACGCATATCTTCGCTTCTCTTGACCACGGGCGCGTTTGTCGTCGTTGCCGGGTGCAACAACGACAAATTGACGTCGGTCAACAACAATCCGAACGCGCCGACCTCGGCGCCGCCGACGGCGCTGTTCACGAATGCGGTGCAGTCGTCGGTGGGCAACTGGCTGGGCTCGGGCTACGATCTTCGCGACATCGGGCTCATCGTCCAGCATTTCGCCGAGAACCAGTACATCTCGAACGACCGCTACGGCGGCGTTGGTCCGTCGTCGCTGCAGGCGAACTGGAACAACGCGTACGCCAACGACCTCGAGGATTACCAGCAGGTCGTTCGCGCCGGAATGGCGGGCAACGTACCCGGCCTGTGGGCGCCAGCGCTCATCATGCAGCAGTGGGAATTCGAGTTCTTGACCGACAACTGGGGTGACATTCCGTACTCGCAGGCGCTCGAGGCGGATTCGTCGTCGGCAATCCTGAATCCAGCCTACGATACGCAGCAGGCGGTCTACACAGGCATCTTCGCGAATCTCGCGAAAGCGGCCAGTGCACTCTCGGGTGCGAGCGATACGCTCAAGACCTCGGATCCGATCTATGCCGGCGCTCCCGCGAAGTGGCAGAAGCTTGCCAACTCGCTCCATGCGCGCGCCGCGATGCGCATCGTGAACGTCGATGCGGCGACCGCTGGCAAGGAGCTCTCGGCGGCGTTCGGCGGCCCGGGCGGAACGTTCACGTCGAACGCCGACAACGCGCAGTTGAATTGGCCGGGCGACAACATCTTCAACAATCCGTGGGCGGTGAATTTCGCGAGCCGCGACGACGATCGGATGTCGAAGACGTTGATCGACACGCTCAACCACTACAACGATCCTCGCGTGAAGATCTACGCGATGCCCGCGGCGGCGACCGGCACGTACGCGGGTCAGCCGAACGGTCTCACGAACGCGCAGGCCGTTGCGTACTCCGATTCGTCGTCGCGTCCGGGCGCGATCTTCTACCCGGGCCCGGTTGCGTACGGCACCGGCAATTACGGCGGCAACGGTGGAGCGCAGCCGTCGTACGTCATGACGTACGCAGAGCTGTCGTTCATCAAGGCGGAAGCGGCGGAGCGGAGCTTGGGCGGGTTGACGCCGGCTCAAGCGGCGGGCTTCTACACGGCCGGCGTCACGGCCTCGATGCAGCAGTGGGGTGTTACGGACGGGGCAGCAATCTCTGCGTACCTGGCACAGCCGGCCGTCGCGTACAAGGGCGGAACGGCGGGCCTCAAGCAGATCGCGCTGCAGAAGTGGATCGCCCTGTACAGCGATGCCGGCCAGGCATGGTTCGAGTGGCGGCGGACGTGCGTGCCGAACCTCACGATCGCGCGCAATCCGTTGTTGCCGTACATCCCGCGTCGTCTCGTGTATCCGACGAGCGAGAACGGCAGCAACTCGCCGGCGGTTCAGGCGGCGGTTGCGCGCCTGGGCGGCGGAGTTGGCGACAAGAACAACGCGTTGGTGTGGGAGGACAAGACGTCCTCGGCGCCGACGTGCTCGCAGTAAGCCGAGCTTGATGCCGTCAGTCCGAGCGAAGTGATTCTCGCTTCGCTCGGACTGACGGCAACGGCGTCATCGAGTTTTCAGCCAGAGCAAGATCGTACCACAGGTTGCCGATCGATCGGTGAATTCCGCGGGGACGCCCGATAGAGAATCATAAATCTCTATTCCTGCCACATCGCGAGGGCGAGCGATGTCGTCGACCTGCGCGCCCTTTGCGCGTGTTCCGTCGACCCAGACGAGCGGCGCACAGCCGCGAATGCGCACCTCGTTGCCGATGCGAGCCGGCCGCACCGTCACCCCGGGCACGTTGCGCAGCGCGTCGCTGGTGAAGGCGGGCTGCAGCTCGGCGATGCGCTGCTCGGTCACGAAATGGCCCATGTGGCTCGTCTTCGAGCGCACGTAAAAGCCGCGAAGGAGCGCGTCGGTCGTGTCGACGGTGGCGATCAGCGGACCCAGGTTGACTTCCTGAAGCACGGTGGCTGCCCGCTCGAGCTTGACGAAGATGATCGTCGTCTGATCGGACGGAGCCGCGTCGACCGTGACGGTTTGTTCGTCGAATCCGACGTGACGCACGCGCAGCTGTACGCTGGTCGTGGGCATCGCGTCGAGACGGAAGTGTCCGACGGAATCCGACGCGACGCGGCGTTGCGCGCTGACGAATTCGACCAAGGCGCCGGCGAGGGGGGTACCTTGCTGATCGACGACCGTTCCTGAAATCGTGCGGGCGGCCGTTTTGGCGGGCGATTGCGCCGTGAGGGGGGTACCAGCGAAACAGAGGCCCAAGGCAAATCGTCCCACGAGGCGGGTGTGCATCCGAAACTCCTTCAATCCTGCGACACGCTGCGTTCGGGGCCGCGGCATGTCAACAGCCGCGGAATGAAACACGTCATTTCAAGGAACAACCCAGCCTCGCACGACATCGTCACTCGTTGACGATACTCTTCTAGTGCCTTTCATCCTCTCGTGCTCATGAGCCGCGGCGTCCGCTTCGTCGCCGCGGTTTGCATTGTTCTCGCCGTGCCGTTGGTGCTCGCGACGTGTCGCTCACGCCGCCGAGACAAGTACGTGCCGCAGGAAGTGTCACAAGTCCTCGGCGTCAGCGCGTCGGACATCCAGCGGTCGATTGCGCTGCGGATCGACAGCACGCCGCGGCCGGAGTGGGTGACGCCCGATCGTTGGGCGCGCGTCAGGAAACTGTACGCCGCTTATGACGACGCGCCGCTCTGGATCGAGGAAGGCGGCCTCAAGGATCGTGCGTCCGCGCTCCTGACCGCGTTGCAGGCGGCGCCGTCGCACGCGCTGCGGACGGACGCGTATCCGCTCGACTCCATCACCCGGTTGGTGAACGCGAAGCGCATCGACAGCGGGGCCACGTCGGCGACGATCGCGAATGCCGACGTCGTTCTCACGGCGGCGTACGTCGCCTATGCATCGGACATGTTGATCGGGCAGGTCGATCCGAAGAGCGTGTCGCAAGCGTGGCACATTCCGGCTCGGCCGGGAGCGGTCGACTCGGCGCTTGCGCAAACGTTGTCGGATTCGTCGATGTACGCCGGTCTCGAGAGCATGGCGCCGCAGGATTCGGACTATGCGGTTCTTCGACGGGAGTACGAGCGGTATCAGGGCATCGTGGATCGCGGCGGCTGGGCGCCGATCGAAAGCGGCGTGAGTCCCGAAGAGCTCAGCGCGCGACTCGTCGCCGAGGGGTACGAGGTGCCGTCGGAGGATTCGGTCGCGCAGGTGATCAAACAGTGGCAAGCGCGGCACGATCTCGAGCCGGACGGAAAGCTCGGTGCGGCGACGCGTGCGGCGTTCAACGTGAGCGCCGACGAGCGACTGCAACAGATCGGCGCGAACATGGAACGCCACCGTTGGCTTCCGCGAGCGTTGGGCGAGCGATATGTGTACGTGAATGTGCCCTCGTTTCGCCTCGACGCGTTCGACAGCGGGCACCGCGTGTTGTCCATGAAGGTGGTGGTCGGTGCCGAGTACAATGGTCGATCGACGCCGGTGTTCAGCGACTCGATGCGCTACGTGGTGTTCCGGCCCTATTGGACGCCGACGCCGAACATTCTCAAGCACGAGATCTTGCCGCGCATCGCGAGCGACAAGTCGTACCTGGCTCGCAACGACATGGAGTACAGCCCGGACCGCGTGCTTCGACAGCGCCCGGGGCCGCACAACTCGCTCGGCCTCGTGAAGTTTCTCTTCCCGAACGACTACAACATCTATTTACACGATACGAATGAGAAATCGTTGTTTGGGAAATCAGTACGAGCGGCGAGTCACGGCTGTATTCGTCTCGAGCAGCCCGACAAGTTGGCGTCGTTCGCGCTCGGGTGGCCGGCGGATTCGGTGAGCGCGGCGATGACCCGCGGCAAGAACAATCGACAGATCACGCTCGCGAAGAAGGTGCCGGTCTACATCGTGTACTTCACGGCGTACGCTCGCGACGGCGAGCTGCACTTCGCGAACGACGTCTATCGCCGCGACGACGCGCTCCGGGCGGCGGGTTCGCCGAACGTCACGAGTCCCTGAGCGGAGTGGAATGACGGGCGACTCGGGCCCGTCACCCATCACGACGCGTTCATCCGCCCCTTGAGCGTTGCGAGTGCCTGGCGAGCGTTCTCCGCAGCCGGCGTCGACGGATATCGGTCAGCCAGACGGCGCAGCTCGACGAGTGCGCGGCCCGGATCGTTGAGCGGGCCGATCAACAAATCGACGAGGCGGTTCGTCGCATAGACGTCTTCGCCGGTCGCGACGCTTGGAATTCGCTGGATCTCTCGAAAGAGCTCCGCAGCTCGCGCGTGGTTCTGTCGCTCGCGCACGTACAACTCGGCGGCTTTGACCCGCGGGACCACGGCGGCGGGTTGGCTCGCGATCACCGCCTCGAACGATTCGAGCGCCGCGTCGACCTCGCCGCGCATGACGAGCGCTTGCTGATACGAGTATTGCTCGACGTACGGCGTGCTCGTTCCGTCCATCATAAGATGCTGATAGGTGCGTCCCGCGCCATGGCCGAGCATGATTGGGAAATAGCCCGCGAAGAGGCCGGCGGCGAGGCCGGCGGGAAGCGACCACCAGTGGAAACCCGAGATGGCGAGCACGGCCCCAAAGGCGAAGACGAAGCCGATGACGGCGTAGGGGAGGGTTCGCAGCGCCATAGCCCCTTCGGGGCCGTGCTTGTCGAACCAGGTGGGTTTGTATTCGGTTGGCATCCGTGGAGTGAGCGCTGCCGGTTCCGATAAGACCTAAGCGCGCGGGGTCGAACGCGGAAGATGCGCCGCGCCGCGGCCGGTAGCTGTCGCCGCCGGCCCGAAGCGGTTCAAGAGTTGCTCTTTACGACCTGGAGCAAGTCACACGTCCTGGGTGGAGGAGGAGGGGGCTCATGCGCCGTTTTGCCATCGCCGCGCTCGCTGTCGCGTTTCCCGTGTTCATGTCCGCGTGCGACAATGGGAGCAACTCAGTCGAGCCGACGGTCTCGATTGCCGGCACGTACACGCTGCGAACGATCAATGGCACGTCACTGCCATTCACATTCTCTGATGGTTCGACGATGACGAGCGAAGTGCTCACGCTCTTCTCCGACGGCACCTACAGCGACACGGAACAATTCTCCGACGGCAGTCTCGCAGTCGAACAGGGATTCTACGACGCGCTGAACGGGTCGATTACCTTCACGGTATCGCCGAGCGGTCAGGCGTACGGCGGATCGCTGAGCGGCTCGGTGCTCACGGAGATCTTCCCGAACTTTACGCTCGTCTATCAAAAGACCGACTGACGACCGGCGCTGATCGCCAGTCGTCCGTCCACCACAACGGCACGACCACATGCACCACCGCCGCTTCGGCCGCACCAACTGGTCCGTCAGTGAAGTCGGGTACGGCATGTGGGGGCTCGCGGGCTGGACGGGCTCTGACGACGGCGAGTCGATCGAATCGCTGCAACTCGCCGTCGATCTCGGCTGTGATTTCTTCGATACGGCACTCGCCTACGGCGCTGGAAAGAGCGAGCAGATCCTCGGCCGCGTCGTTCGCGAGAATCCCGAAAAGCGGCTGTACGTCGCGACGAAGATTCCGCCGAAGAATCGCACGTGGCCGTCGCAGCGTGGCTTTCTCCTCGACGACGTTTTTCCGCCGGACTACATGCGGGCGTGCGTCGAGCGGAGCCTCGAGAATCTCGGCGTCGCGACCGTCGATCTCATCCAGTTCCACGTCTGGGAGGACGATTGGGCCGACGACGAGCGCTGGCAACGCGCGATCGATGACCTTCGACGCGAAGGGCTCGTTCGAGCCGCCGGCGTCAGCATCAACCGCTGGGAGCCGGAAAACGCGCTGCGGACGCTCCGGACGGGACTGATCGACGCCGTCCAGGTCATTTACAACATCTTCGATCAATCGCCGGAGGACGAACTCTTTCCACTCTGTCGCGAGCTCGACGTCGCCGTCATCGCGCGTGTGCCGTTCGACGAGGGATCTCTCACCGGAACACTGACGAGAGCCTCGACGTGGCCGGAAGGCGATTGGCGCAACACCTATTTCGTCGCGGAAAATCTGAACGCGACGGTCGATCACGTCGACGCGCTGCGCGCGGATGTGCCTGAGGGCATGACGCTGCCGGAGTTGGCGATTCGATTCATCCTCTCGAATCCGGACGTGTCCGTCGTCATTCCGGGAATGCGCAAAGCGACGCATGTCCGCGCGAACGTCGGGGCAAGCGAGTCCGGACCGCTGACCGCGGATGTGCGCGAGCGCCTGCGCGAGCATCGCTGGGACCGGACGCCGACGAGCTGGTCGCAGTGACGCGAGCGGACGGTCAGTTCTTGTCGCGCCGCTTCGCGCGATCGTCGTCGTTGATCTCGACGGCTAGCGGGAAGAAGAGCGACCGTTTCACGCCGGGATATCGAGCGCGCCATCCCTTCGCGTCGCCCCACAGGATCCGGTTGAGCGCTTCGGTCGGCGCGGCGTCTGGCTCGCGGAAATCCATGCGCGCCGACGCCCGAGCGGCGCGCTTCCGCTCGTCGGAGAACGGTCCCTTGATGTCGCCCACTTTCACGTTCACCTCGGTCAGCGACTGCTTCGGCACGAGCGCCGTGTAGGGGGTGGCGTCGGGCTTGTCGCTCGGACCGATGAAGCTCGCGCGCATGTCGGTCGCGACGAGATCGAACAACGACAGGGCCGGCAAGCCGAGCATGAGCTCGACCGTCTTCACCATACTCGGCTGATTATAGAACGTTGAATCGATCGCGCCGCGCCGCGAATACGGCGAGATCGCGAGCGCCACGGTCCGATGTCCGTCGATGTGATCCACGCCATCCTGCGCGTCGTCCTCGACGACGAGGATCGCCATGTCCTTCCAGAACCGTGAATGACTCAGACCTTCGACGATCTTGCCCAGCGCGAGATCGTTGTCGGCGACGCATGTTTTGGGAACGCACCACCCCGCGCTCGTCCCCTCCGTGTGGTCGTTCGGCAGCACGATCATCGTGAGATCCGGCATTTGCCCTGCCTTCTCCCAGTCGGCGAGATGCGCGAGAATGTCGCCGGCCTTGATGACGTCGGGCACCTCCTGGGTCCATCCGGGATACTCGCGGACGAGCACCTTGTCGAGCGACGGAATCTCGGATCGCGTGTCGTAGCGGGGCACGAGGAGTTGACGGTGCCGATTCAGGTCCGCGGGCGCCTTTTGATATTCCTCTAATAATGCTTTTCGCAGCGCGGCGCTCGACTTCTGCGGCGCCGGGGCGTACTCGCCAAAGACCACGACGCGTTTGCCTTTGGCTTGCGCAGTCTCCCACAGGAATCCGCCGGCCGAATACGCGAGCGGATCGTTGCCCTCCGACGGGTAGCTGCGCCCGAAGTAGAGCGGCCACATCGGATAGTCCGTCTCGTTCGCCTGCGTGAGCCACTGATGGCCGTCGGCGGAATTGCCGCCGGATGCGAAGAAGTGGTCGAGCGTCACGAACTGCTCGGAGAGCGCATGAGCATTCGGCGTCACGTCGCGGCCGTACATGACGAGCGACGCGTCACCATTGCCTCGGCCGAGGTCTCCGAGGATCTGGTCGAACGTTCGATTTTCGCGAACGATGAAGACGACGTGGCGGATGGCGGAGGGCTCGCCGGGCCGCTCCGGCACCGCGCGCACCGGCTGCGCCCGTCGCGGGGCGACGGACAAGGCGCTCGTCGTTCCCGAGGCAAGCGTAAGATGGTCGTTCTGCGCGACAGCCGTCGTATAGGCGGCGAGCGTCGCGGCGTCCGGCACCTCCACCACGTTCACGGCTCCGCGCGCCGCTAGCGCGAATCCGGCCCATTGCCCGTTCGCGGCCTGACGCGTGCCACTTCCGACGCCGAGCAGCGCCCCAATCGCGAGCAGCTTTCCGTCGTCGCTCACGTCGATGCTCGCCGGATACCAGCCGGTGGGGATCAGCCCGCGCATCGCCACGTCGCTGGCGCGCGAGGCCGTGCCCACGTCCATGACCGCAACGGCATTCGCGCCGCCGAGCGCGACGTAGAGCGTGCTCCCGTCGGGTGCGAGAGCGAGAGCCGTCGGGGCGAGACCAAGCAGTCGTTCACGAAACGCTAATATCGGAAATGTGAAGATGCGCACGTTGCGCCGCGTGTCGACGACGCTGATCGAGTCGGCGTTGCCGTCGGCGACATAGAGGCGCTGCCTGGTCGAGTCGAACACGACCGCCGTCGGATGCCGACCCACGCCGATCGTCGCCTCCACTCGGCCGCGGGCGACGTCGACGCGAACGACCGATCCGGGCGACGCGATTCCACGCGCGTCCACGCGTACGAGCTCGGCGCGCGGATCGCAGCATTGCGTCGCAGAACGTTCGCCCTTCGCGGGCTTCGCGCCGCCGAGCAGCGTCACGAACGCGGTCGATCCGTCCGGAGTCAGTACGGCCGCGATCGGCTCGATGCCCAACGGGATCATCTTGACGAGCCTCGCGGTCTTTGCGTCGAGCACTGCCAGCGCGTCGTTTGCCGGAAGCGGAACAACCGCAACCCGGTCGCCACTCGGTGACGCGCGACGCGCGATGGCTGGAGCGCCAGCCATGAAGTCGCCGAGGGGCGCGGACGTCGCGACGCGACGTGCGCTGTCGGGCGACGACCCGTCAAAGATGTCGAGATGCGCGACCGAGGCATTCGGGCGGAGCGGCTCGCCGCCGGGCATTCGTGGCACTTCCGACGATGGCGCCAGGCGTCCGACCGATGAGACGAGCATCGCGTTCGTTGCGCGATCACGCGTTACCGCGAACACGCCGGGCCGACCGTCCACGCGCGCAGTCGCGACCGCGCGATTCGATCGCCAGTCGAGTCGATACACCCATCCTTGTACGGCGACCCAGACCTCAGCCGACGAGGCGCCGAAGCGAACGCCGCCGACGCGTCCGTTGAATGCGCTCTGAACGCCGGCCGGCGTGACGCGCTGCAGCGTCGCGATCACGCCGGGATCGGGCACGTCGCGCACCGGGGGCCGCGGCGTTTGCGCGAATGCGACCGACGCGGAGAGCAACGCGGAGAGCGACGCACCAAGTAACAGCGAGACCGGCGACCGCATCATCGATCAGCGTTCGTCGCGTGCGGTCGCAGCCGCTAGCACCCGCCGCCTCGGCCACCACCACGCCCGCGGCCCGTCGCGGGCGCGGCGGCAGCAGCCGGCTCGCGCGGCCAGACATTGTCGGCTACATCATGATCGGGAAAGCGACAGTTCGGATCGAACGTCACCTTCGTCACCGTACGGCCGCCAAAGTCGAGATCCGCGCGAAACGTCCTCGAGCCGGCGAACCATACGTCGACTGGGTACGTGACGATCGCGGTATGATCATCCACCATCGTCGCATTCGGCATCGAGCTCGCACCGCTTCCGGCTCCCAATTCAACTTTTAGAATGACCGGCGACGGCATCTGCCCGTCCTCGCGAACGACGACCGTCGTTCGCGATCCGTTCGACGCCACCGACTGAATCGACCCGTCGACGGATTCCGTGGTGAAGAGCCAGTAGTACCAGAACCAGCCGAGGTCGCGTTTGAGCGCGTGGTTCATGAAGAACATGTAGTCCCAGGGGGACGGGTGCTTGAACCGCCATGCACGCTCGAACTCGCTCTGCGCGCGCAGCACTTCCGCGTCCCCCACGATTCCGCCGAGCATGGAGAGCATCAGCGGCGTTTTGCTGTACGCCTGGAACGAGTAGGACGGGCCGCCGTAGTTTGCGTCCCACATGAGCGGACCTTCATGCTCGTCGCCGCTCGTCCGCCCGTAGCTCTGTCCGAGCCCGTTGAGCACGGGCGCGCGACCGGCGGCGTCCGCGGCCGAGAGGATGTTCATGTACTGGTTGAAGCCCTCGTCCATCCATCCGTACCACGTTTCGTTGTTGCTGACCGTCATCGGCGCCCACTGATGCTCGGTCTCGTGGTCGGCGGGCCCGTCGTTCGACATGACGAGCATCGGGTACTCCATGCCGTTGTCCGGCCCGTCGACCATCGTGTGTTGCGGGAACGGATCGGGCATGAGTGCTCTCGAATAGAACTCGAGCGCGTGGCGAAGAATTGGCCCCGCGTTCGCGTACTGCTGCTGGTGGCCCGGCTGTCGGTAGATGTAGACCGGAATGGGACCACGCGTCGGGATGTTGGCGCGAGTGGCTTCCCACACGAAGTTTTTCGCGGTCGCCCAGGCGAAGTCGTTCACGGTGTCGGCGACGAAATGCCATGAGAGACGCGTGCCCGACGCGGTCGAGCGGCCGGGCCCGACTTCATCCGCGCCGACGATGGTGATCGTGGAATCGGAGCGGAGCACCTGCGAGAGGCGGGCGCGGGCCGTGCCCGTCAGCACGACATCAGGATTCTTCAATACGCCGGTCGCGCCGATGATCCAGCCCGCGGGCACGTCGAGGGTCACGTCGAAACGGCCGAAGTTGTTATAGAACTCTGATGGTCCGAGATAGGGATCGGTGTCCCAGCCGCGGAGATCATCATAGACGGCGACGCGCGGGTACCACTGCGCCACCTGGTACAGCGTGTCGCCCCAGCGGTAGGTCATGCGATGGCCTTGGCCTGGACCGCCGGCGAGCTTGTAGCTCCACTCGACGTCGATGGTTGCCGACGACTTGGGGGCGATGGGCGTGGGGAGAAGCACGCGGGCCGACGTCGTCCGAATGCCGACGACCGCCGGCGCGGACAACGACGGTGGCGGGCCGCCGCGGCCGCCGCGGCCGACGTTCGCCTGGAGGTCTGCCGCGACGCCGTTGACCGCCAGCTTCGTGATCCCCATGCCTTCATGGTTTTCTGCCGGCACCGACGCGCCGCGCGGAACGTCGCCGCGGAAGATGTTCTGATCCAACCGCATCTGGATCGTCGTGAGCGCCGTATCGCTCGTGTTGTGGAGAACGATCCGTTCGCGGCCGGTGAGCATGGACGTCGATGGCTCGAGCCGGGCGTTGATCGTGTAGTCCATCCAGAGCTGCCAATAGTTCCGACCTGGTCGCCCCGTGGAGTCGCGCGTCCCCAGGGCGAACGCGTGCCGGATCATGTTGGTGAGCGGGATATCGCGTCGCACGGCTCGCTCGGGGAGGCCTGCCGTCGGCGCAGCGGCTGCAGCTGTCGAAGGCTGCGGCGCGGCGTTGGTGGACGTCGACGTGCACGCCGCGGCGAGGCTGACGAGGGCGGCGAACGGCTTTCGAGAAATGGTATTCATGTATCTCGCTGCATTCCTTTCGAGTTTTCTCATTGCGATCGTTCTGAGTGAAAGCCGATTCGTCGCGTTTGCTTGAGCATGACGGCGCTGTCACGCGCGGAACGGCCGCTATTTCCTCTTTGCCTCGAGCACATCATCCACCCGCGCGACGATATCCTGCCAATGCGCCCGAGCCATCGGCGACTGGGCCGTCGTCGAGGCGCGACTGGCCTCGTCGCGGATCTGCCGCAGCTGCGCTCTGGCGAGCGCCGGAAGATCACTGCGCGGCACGTTCGGCGCCACGACGAACGGCGGCGGACTCGTCGGCCCCGTCGGCGATGGAGCGGCCGCGAGCGCACCGGCAGGAAGCGTTGGCGGCGGCGGCGGATTCACGATGGCCGCGAGGCGCTCGATGTACACGCGCTGCAGCGTCCGACGGCTTGCATCGGGCGCCGGGCTCGTCCCCGGCGTTCCCCACACATCCGTCTTCAAGTCGCTCAGGAATTCCGTCAGCGGATACGCGTTCGCGGGGTCGATCGGCTCGGCTTCGGCCAGTCGACCGAGCCGAGCCGTGCTGAGGAGCGAGGCCAACACGGCCGACTGGCGTGTCATGAGACCCGACGGGCCCAATCGCGACACGATGTCGGCCGGCTCGAGCCAGGCCGGCGTCGTAAAGACATTGCTATTCAAGAACGCTAATGACGCTTTCTGCTTCGCCTTGGGCACGATCCGATAGACGTTGCCGCCCTGCTCGCTGCTCTTCATGTCGACGTACACGCCGCCGATCACGGTCGTGACATGGCCCATGTAGGTCGACCACATGCCGAGCGTCTCGTCGTAGATCTCCTCGAGATCCTTGAAGTCCTCGCCGGGACGCGTCGTCCACGAAACGAGCTGCGGAACGACCTTCCGCATGTTCCTGAGCGCGTAGTCGGTCGCCTTGACGGGATCGTCGCCGATGTCTTCCGTCTGCGAGCGTGGATCGACGCTGCCGAACTGCGCCGGCACGAACCGATACGGAAACGCTCCCGTCTGATGCACGAGCCACGAGTTGAGCGTCGCGCGCTCGGCATCGGCGCTCTTTGCGGGAATCACGCGATAGCCCCAGTTGATGGCAAAGTCGTCGAAGGGGCCGAGGCGGCGGATGTAGTCCTTGGGCTGGAGCCCGTCGCCCGGTTGCGCGACGTAGTTCTGCCGCGCGTAGTCCATGATCGTCGCGCTCACGCCGTACTTGCTCGTGAAGGCCGGGCTGCGCAGCGAGTCCACCGGGAAGCTGGACGACGCCACCATGTTGTGCTGCAGGCCGAGCGCGTGGCCGATCTCGTGCGCAATGACCTGGCGCATCGTCTCGCCCATGAGCTCTTCAGGAATCTCTAATGAGCGCGCCATCGGATTCGCGGCGCCCGTCTCGATCATCAGGCGGTTGCGATACGACCGCATGTGGTTGTGATACCACACGATCTCGCTGTTGATGATCTCCCCGCTGCGCGGGTCGGGCGTACTCGGTCCCATCGCGTTGCGCACGAGGCTCGCGGCCCAGCGCACCATGGAGTAGCGCGCGTCATCCGGATCCCAGTCGGGATCCTCTTCCTTGCTCGGCGGATCTTTCGCGAGGATCGCGTGCTTGAACCCCGCCTTCTCGAAGACCTTCTGCCAGGATTCGACGCCTTCCTTCACGTAGCGCCGCCACCGCGTCGGGGTGGCGGGATCGATGTAGTAGACGATCGGCTTGATCGGCTCGACGAGCTCACCACGCGCGTACGCCGCTGGATCCTTCGGCTCGAGCCGCCAGCGCGTGATGAACGTCTCCGTCGCCGCCTTCTGTTGATCCAACCCGTAGTTGACGCGCGAGACCGTGAAATAGCCGACGCGCTCGTCGAAGTGTCGCGGCTGCATCGGCACTTTCGGCAGGAGGATCATCGACTGCCTGACCTCGAGCGAGATCGTCGACCCGGCACGATCCGCCGGCGGCTCCGCCGCGTCGAACGTCTGCACCTGCCGAACTTCGACATTGATCGGAAAGCTGCGGACGCTCGCGACGTAGCTCCGCGCCGGATCGAAGCGACGGACCTGATACTGCCGGCGCTGCGCCGAGCTCAAGCCGGAGATGCCCGGCGTGTCGCCGCTGAAGAAATCGGTGACGTCGAGGACGTAGCTCGCGGAGTCGTGTGAGTATGCTTGAATTGGAAAAGCAGCAAGGATCGGCGAGTAGTTGTTGAGCCGCACGCTCTGGGAGATCGGCAGCGAGTCGTCGGCGACGGCGGTAAAGCTGATGCTCTCGAGGTTGAGCCGGTCGTTGATCTTGACCCAGCGCACGACGCGGCGAGCGACTTCGTCGCCGGCGAACTCGAATCCGCCGAAGCCGCTCGGCACGGAGGCGACGCGGCTGACGAGGAGGATGTCGCGGTTGAGCAGCGAGTCCGGCACCTCGAAGTACCACTTGTCGTCGACGCGGTGAATGGTGACGCCGCCTTTTTCGGTCTTTGCGCGGTCGGTGATGACCTGGGAATACGGGCGCGGGCGTCGCGCTTGCGGATTCGCGGCGCCGGCCTGTGGCGGGCCTTGCGCCGGTTGCTGGCCGGGCTGTCCAGTGGTCGGAACCTGCGCGTCGAGGGTCGCTGCCGAGAGCGCGAGCGCGGGGGCGACGAGCAGCAAGAGGTTGCGTCGCATCGATGGCTGCCGGAGTGGGGGAAATCGTGCGGGGTCAAGTCCTGGCTGAATCTGTGCCCAAGCTCATATTGCGTCCATCACCCACCGCAGTGGCGCGCTCATGATGCCGGTTCATCCCACACTTCGTATTGCCGCAGCCGGTCTCGGCGTCGCGGCATCCGTCCTCCGCGCACAGACCGCCGAACTTGGCGCGCGCATCGACAAGATCTTCGAGCGGTTCACGCCCGCGACGCCGGGGTGCGGCGTCGGCTTGGCGAAGGATGGAAAGACGCTCTACACGCACGGCTACGGATCGTCGAACCTGGAGTACGCCGTGCCGAACACCGACAGCACCGTGTTCGAGAGCGGGTCGGTCGCCAAGCAATTCACGGCGAGCGCGATGATGATGCTCGTCGCCGACGGCAAGCTTCGTCTCGATGACGACATTCGGAAGTATTTGCCTGAAGTGCCGTCGTTTGGTGGACAGACGATCACGATCCGCAACCTGCTCACGCACACCAGCGGTTTGCGCGATCAGTGGGGATTGCTCGGGCTCGAGGGACGCGGGCCCGGCACGCAGGTCCACTCGCCGCAGACGACGCTCGACCTCGTCGTCCATCAGAAGATGCTCAACTTTCCGCCGGGCAGCGACTACCTGTACAGCAACACCGGGTATGCGTTGGCCGCGCTGATCATCGAGCGCGTGAGCGGCAAATCCCTTCAGGAGTTCACGCGCGAGCGTCTCTTCAAGCCGCTCGGCATGATGCACACGCAATGGCGCGACGATTTTACTCGCGTCGTTCCGCGTCGCGCGACCGCGTACAACGGGTCGGAGGCGGCCGGTTTCCACCAGGACATGCCGTTCACCAACATGATCGGCAACGGCGGCGTGTTGAGCACCATGAGCGATCTCTTACGCTGGAACGAGAACCTCGATCATCCGGCGGTCGGCGGACCGTCGTACGTCGACGCGATGGAGACGCGCATGAAGCTGACGAACGGGCGAACGATCACCTATGCGCTCGGCCTCGAGGTCGTGGACTATCAGGGGGTTCGCGAAGTGGGCCACAGTGGATCGACCGCGGGCTACCGCACGTTCCTCGCGCGCTATCCCGACCAGCACGTGTCGGTGGCCGTGTGGTGCAACGCCGCGTACGCGAACCCAACGGCACTCTCGCACCAGGTGGTCGACCTCGTTCTCGCCAAACCGCAACGCGCGGCCGAGCAGGCGGGCGCACCGTCGGTGCATTTGTCGCCGGCGGAGGTGGCGAAGTGGTCCGGGCTATATAGAGACGCTCATACCGACCAAACGATCTCGTTGTCCGCCGGCGACGGCTCGCTCACGCCTGCAGGCGGACGAGGCGGCCGCGGGGGTGCAGGATGGATTGCTGTCGCGCCGGATCGCTTTCACTCCGCGCAAGGCGACGCCGTCTTCAGTGGCGTGGCCGGCAAGCGGACGTTCCGACTGATTCGTCCGGACGGCGACACGATTCGATACGACGAAGTCCGCGCGGCCGGTTCTCCCAAGCTCAGCGACTATGCCGGCACATACGCGAGCGATGAGCTGGACGTCAAGTTCATCGTCGCGGTTCAAAATGGAACGCTCGTGCTTCGCCGACGCCCGGCAGACGAGTTCGAGCTTCGGCCGGTCTACGCTGACGACTTTCAGGCCGGCGGCGGGCTGGGCACCGTTCGCTTTGCTCGCGATGCGCAGGGTAAAGTCACGGGTTTAGCGTTCTTTGCCGGCCGAGTTCTGGATGTTCGATTTCGGCGGCAGTGAGAGCGCGCGCGTGTAGAGGGTAGAGAATCAGCGACCTCTACACTCTCCACTCGAAAGCTCGCGCCGTTGTCCCGGCACGGATCGCGCATTCTTGCTTTCCGGGGGCGAGAGGGGATTCGCCCGACTAGCGGGAGTAGCGAGCGTGAGCGAATCGAGCGACAACGGCGTACCGGACGGAATCGGCCTCAGCGCATTCGAGGATACGTACGACATTCACGGCGAGCTCCGCGGCGCCGATGATCTGCGATTCTTCCTCGCACGGCGACGGTCGAGCGGCGTCGATGCGATGATTACCGTCGTGCCTGCCGGGGCGGCGAGCGAAAACAACGCGCTCGCCCTCTACGCAGCGGACATCAATCTGTTGAGCGGCGTGAGCCACACCGGCGTCCTTCAAACGATCGAAGGCCGGTGGATCGACGGCGGAGCGTTCGCCTCGGTGACCGAGCGGCCCCGCGGCGGAACGGTCGCCGAGCTGCTCGGTCCGGGCGAGCCGTTGGACAATCGTCGGGTCGCGACGCTGCTGCGCGAGATCAATGGATCGCTCGAGTGGGCGCGCACCATCGGTGTCGTGCACCGTGGCGTAAACGTCGACGCCATGTTCTTGGAGCCGGGGTCTGATCGGCTCCAGATCCTGTTGCTGCCGACGCCGATCGCAGCAGCCGGCGTTCCCGGTGCGGCTACCGATGCGCGAACACTGGGCGACATCGCATGGACGCTGCTCGCCGGCCGCGATCCGGAGAGCGACCCACGCGGCGAATCGCTGGCGACGCTGCGTCCCGATCTGCCACAGCAAGTCGTCACGCAAGTCGAAGCAATGCGCGAGGCGACGCGCGAGGCCATGCCCGACGTCGGCGCGTTCATCGCCGCTATCGCCACTGCGGACGTCCTGAAGCAGGCCGAGACAGATCTCGAGACGCGTCGCTCGCAAATGAGCGACGAGGAACGCGCGCGCCAAGAGAAGTTGGCGGCGGAGAACGACGAATGGCGGAAGCGCGCGCTCGCCGCGGAAGAGGCGCTGGTTGCGCAACGCGTCTTGCACACGCCGGCCAAGCCCGTTCTGCCGGCGCAGGCCAAGACCACTCGCGTGAACGTCATGCAGCCGCCACCGCGGAGAAAGACGAACGGAGCGCGCGCGTCACAAATCGCCGCGCCGATTCTCGTCGTCGCCGTGATCGCGGCTGGCGCGATCGCGCTCGCTCGTCGTCAGAATCAACCAACGCACGTGAGTGAAGCGCCGGTCGTCGACACGACGAATCTCCATCAGCCGGCGAATGCGTCGGTGGTACCTGTCGACAGTACGTATCTTCGGAGCGCAGGCGGCGCGGTGGCTCCGGGCATGATGGTTCCGCCGGCGCAAATGCCGCAGACGATGCCGCCAGGATATCAGCCACCACCGGCATATCAGCCACCGCCCGCGTATCAACCGCCGCCGGCGTATCAGCCGCCGACGACTGCGCCCGTCGCGCCGGTTTCGCAGTCAGCTCCGGCAACGGCCGTTCCGACGACGACGCTGCCGCCGCGCACGGCCGACACGACGACCACCGTGCCGCGACAGATTCAGCGTCGACCCGTCAATCCGGACACCGTCGCGATCGACAGCGTTCGCATGCGCGAGAACGCGCGTCTTCGCGACAGCCTCCGCGCGCGCGACACCATGCCGCGCGACACGGCACGCATGCCCGACCTCGTTCGCGTTCGCGATTCCGTGCGCGCGATCGAGCGGAAGCGATGCGAGACGCAGCCCAAGGACACGGTGTTTCTCCGCGACAGCACCGGCCGCGTCGACACCGTGCTCGTGAAGCGCGCGTCGGCGGCCAAGTGCGATACGATCGGACCTCCGTAATTACTTCAGATTACCTCGCTCGAATTACTTCACTCGAAGCGGCACGGTGATGGTTTTCGGCGGCGGGGGAAAATCTGGCGGTGGTGCCGGAGCGCCTGGCGGCGGCGGAGGCGGTCCGAACGACAAGGAGAGACTGGCGCCTTTCGACGGCGTGAGCTCGTAGTCGTAGATCTCGCCCGGATCGAAGACGAGCACCGCCGGGCGAGCGACGGCTTGCGCTGCGGGCAGCGGCATTCCGTCTTTCGCGACCGGTCGCCACGACGCCGGCTTCGATCCCTCGTTCACGGTGATGAAGAGGGGCAAGTGATCGGCGATGTTGATGAGACGCAGACGATAGGTCTTTCCCGCGGCAAGGTCCATTGGCTCGGGCTGCGCCTTGCCGTTCATGGCGAATGGCGGGAACGGGCCGATCACGAGATTCTTCGCCTGGCCCGCGGTCGCGAACATGAGAACTTTATCATAGGCGGGATCGGGCGCCTTGCCGTCGTCTGTGACGAGAATCGCGCCGTAGAGACCACCGTCGATCTGGTGTAACTCGTTGAAGTGCGAGTGGTACATGAACGTGCCCGATCGCGGCGGTGTGAAGCGTACGGTCAACGAATCACCCGGCGCGATCGACGGAAGAATCTCTGTGCCCGATCCGCTCCACCCGGGCACACCGTCCGGGTAGCTCTCCAGCTCGATGCCGTGCCAGTGGACGGCCGCACGGTCCTTGGCGCGATTCACGATCGTCACCGCGACGGGCTCGCCTTTCTTGAGGACAAGCGTCGGCCCGGGAACCGGCAGCGCGTTGGCGTTCGCGTCGTCGCGCGTACCTGCCATCACGAAGGCGTATCCCGGCGCATCGCCGTACACGCCGGCTTTTTCACGTACGGTGATGCGGATCGGACGTCGCTGTCCCGACGCCACCGTCTGCGGACCCTTTGGCGCGACGCGAATGCCCATCACGAGACCGAACATCTGATGCGGGCGGTCGGACATGTGATGCGCCATCGCGGCTTCGTCGACTTTGCCGCGGTCGGTGTCGAGCTCCGCATGCTCGCTCAGGTGCGCCGCGTAATGACAGTGGTAGATCCAATTGCCGGGTCGCGACGGCAGCCACGACAGCGTCATCGTCTCGAACGGGTTGATGACTTCCGTCACGGCCATGCGGCGATGCGCCGCGTCGTACAGCGAATCGGAGACACCGTTGCCCTTCGACTCCGTTCGGAAATAAAACCCGTGCAGGTGCATTGGGTGATCGGCCTCCGTGAGGTTGATGACACGCCAATGCACCGAGTCGTTTTGTACGAGGTCGAGGCGCTCGGTGTGCGGCCACGAGAGTCCGTTGATCGCCATCGTGGCTCGGCCGATTCCCGTGGGACCCTTGAGGTCGAGCGTGAACCACCACGAGATGACCAACACGCGATCGTTGACCTTCGGGCCGTTCGCGGGATCGACGACGATGGCGCCGTTGAGCTGCGAATCTTCCGGGAGGCGAAGGCCCAACGGGTCGATGCCGCGACGCGCGCCGTAGTAGAAGGTGCCGGGGACGTCGGCGCGAAATCGAACCTCACGCGTCGCCTTGGGCGCGATCACGACGCTGTCGGAGAACCCGCGCGTTTTTCCAAAGCCAAAGACGCTGAGCGGTTTGTCCAGCGAATTCTTGAGCGTCGCGCGGACCTCGGTGCCTTGTGGGACGCGAATGAGCGGGCCCGGATTCGTGAGCGGCTTTCCCACCTCCGCGAACGCCGCCACCGCGATCGGCCGACTGCCGGTGCCTTCGGGGAGCCATTGGCCGTTGCGCGCTTCGAGGGCAATCGTGAGCACGCCGCCTTGCAGCTTGCCGGCCGCGATGCGGTTGTCGTTCGGAGCGATCGCCTCGGGCGCACGGTGAGCTGCGAACGATGTTGGCGCCGTCGCCAACGAGAGGCATGAGAGAAGAGCGAGTCTCGCGAGCCGCATACGTTCGAATCCTCTGAGTTCGGGAAGGTGCTTCGGAAGGGTTCGGTAGCTTACGCGCGCACAGGTGTTTTGCCAGCACCACTTTGGGTACGCTGAAACAGTCCTCGATGGATTCCCGTAGTTTCCACCTTCGGCGTGTCACTTTCTTGTCATCCCCACGCCGGACGGATATTCTCTCGCCATGCCGAAGGCCAAGCGCTCGCGCGCCGTTCCGCTGACCATTGTTCCGGCGCTGGCTGCGCTCGTCAGCGCCACCGCCTGTCATCGCCACGTCTACGATCCCTGCGACGAGAGCTACTATCTCGAGTCGGCGTGCTACGATGCTGTCGCCCACCACGGCTACTGGTATGGCGGCACGTGGTATCCCCGCGTGTATCCGTACGCACCGTTCTGGTATCACAATCGATACTCGCACTACATCTCGACGGGCGGCATCGTGCACGCGCTCGCTCCGTCGGTGTATGTGCCGTCGGCGCGCTCATCGTCGCGGAGCTCGAGCTTCTCGAGCCGGACGTCCGTCTTCCGCGGCGGATTTGGCGGCATCGGATCGGGTCACTCGTTCGCCGGCAGCTGAGAGCTCATACATATGGAACGCATCGCGAGTACGCCGCGCGCGAATTGGCAGGAGACCGTCGAAGCGCGGGGATTGAAGTGGCACACGGGCACCACGCCCTACTGGAGCGAGGATGCCTACTATCGCTTCACGGCCGACGAGATCGACTCCATCGAGCGTGCGACGAACGAGCTCCATGAACGGTGTCTGGAGGCGGTACAGCACGTCATCGACGAGCGTCGCTACGAGGAGCTCAAGATTCCCGAGCAGGCGATTCCGCTCATCGAGAAGACGTGGCGCGACGAGCCACCGTCGATTTATGGGCGGTTCGACCTCGCCTACGACGCGAAAGGTCCGCCGGTGATGCTCGAGTACAACGCCGACACGCCGACGTCGCTGCTCGAGGCGTCAGTGATTCAATGGGATTGGCTCGAGGAGCTGCACGCCGGGGCCGACCAGTTCAATTCGCTCCATGAGCGTTTGGTCGCCCTCTGGCGCGACATGGTGCCGTACCTGGCGAAGAGCGGTCCGCTCGGCCCGGTGGTGCATTTTGCGTCGATGGACGACATCGAGGACGGCATGACGGCGGCCTATCTCGCTGAGACGGCCGTGCAGGCAGGTCTTCAAGCGCAACTGATCGCCGTGTCCGACATCGGTTGGGATTCCGACGCGCGCGAGTTCGTCGACATGAGCAACGAGCGCATCGACACGCTGTTCAAGCTCTATCCGTGGGAGTGGCTCGTGCACGAGCCGTTCGCCGCGAACATTCCGAAGACGAAGACGACCTTCATCGAGCCCGCGTGGAAAATGATTCTCTCCAACAAGGGCATCCTCGCCATTCTGTGGGATCTGTTCCCCGGCCATCCGAACCTCGTACCAGCATTCTTGAATGAGCCAAATGGAATGTTCGAGTACGTGAAGAAGCCGTTGCTCTCGCGCGAAGGCGCCAACGTCACCGTGCATACGATGAAGGAGCACCTCGAATCGACCGGTGAGTACGGCGCAGAGGGCTACGTCTTCCAGCAGCTCGCGCCCATTCCCGAGCTCGACGGCAAGCGTCCGGTGATCGGAAGCTGGATCATCGGACAGGAGGCGGGAGGCATGGGTGTCCGCGAGGCGGACGGCTGGGTGACCGGAAACACCTCTCGCTTCGTACCACACCTGTTTCGCTGAGCGGTCACCCGCGCAGGGCGTCCAACGGACTGACGTGCAACGCCCGGCGAGCGGGGAGGACGCACGCCGCGATTGCCACGACCGCCAGCAACGCCGATGTCGCGCCAAGCGAGACGACGTCGACGGCCGGCAATTCCACGAGCAGCGATCCGATCGACCGCTCGAGCACGAGCGACAGGCCGAGACCCAAGACCAGGCCGATCGCGCACATCGCGGCGCCTTCAGAGATCACTAAACTCAGCACCGATCCGTCGTCGGCTCCGAGCGCGATCCGAACGCCGATCTCGTACGCGCGTTGCGTGACACCGTACGAGATGACGCCGTAGGTGCCGATGCCCGCGAGCACCAACGCCAACGCCGCGAAGCCTGCAAGCAGTCCGGTATTGAAGCGCCGATTCGAGATCGACATCGCGGCGACGTCCTCGAGCGTCCGCACCGACGACACCGGCGCCATCTTGTCCATCTCGCGCACGATGCGCCGCAGCGCCGGACCGGCCAGCGTCGGATCCCCATCGGTCCGGATCAGGACCACCATGCTCCGCGGCTGATAGAACCCGTTGTCGTTCGACTGCGCGTTCGGGAAATACATCGTCGGCTCCGGCGTGTCGCCGAACCCGCGTGCCCGGATGTCGCGCACCACACCGACCACCGTCATCCACGGCGACGGACCGCCGAGCTTGAAGCGTTTCCCGAGTGGATTCTCCGTCGGCCAGGCGGCGCGCGCGAAACGCTCACTCACCATGGCCACGAGCGGCGCGCCGGCACGATCGTCGTCGGTGAACTCGCGCCCGGCAACGATCGACAGCCCGACGGTCGCGAAATAGCCCGGCGTCACTTCTTGCGGCGTTGCCGCCGGCCCTTGTCCCGGCGGAATCGATCGTCCTTCCGGCGTATAGCCCCATAGCCCACCTGCGTCGACGACCGGCAACCACATCGCCACGCCGGCAGCGCGAACGCCTGGAGTGCGACGCACTCGCTCGACCAAATCATGAAAGAAGGCAACGGTCCGCGGACCCGTATAGTCGGACGCGGCGAGAGACACGGACGCCGTCAGCACGCCGTGCGGGTCGAAGCCAAGGTCGTCTCGCTCGAGGTGCCAAAGACTCCGCAGCAGCATTCCAGCGCCTGAGAGCGCGACGACGGCAAGCATGACTTCCGCGGCGACCAGTGCGCGGCGAAGCCTCCGCGATCCAGCGACGCTGACGAGCCGGCCGCCCTCCTTGAGCGTTCCCGCCGGATCGCTCCGGGCCGCGCGCCACGCCGGAACGACGCCGATGAGTAAACTCGTAATGATCGCCGACAGCGCCGTGAATCCGACCACGCGCCAGTCGACGCCGACATCATCCAGCCGCGGAATGGACGACGGCGCCACCGCCACGAGCGATCGCACACCTGCCCAGGCGACGAACAAGCCGATCGCACCAGCGCCGAGCGACAGCATGGAGCTCTCGGTCAGCAGCTGTGTCAGAAGTCGCGCGCGCGATGCGCCAAGCGCAGCGCGGACCGCCATCTCCTTCTGTCGACCCTCGCCGCGAACGAGCAGCAGATTCGCGACGTTCGCGCACGCGATGAGGAGCACGAACCCGACCGCGCCCAGCAACGCCAGCAGGTATGGTCGCGTGGAACCCACGAGCTGGTCGTCGACCCGCTCGATCGACGGCGTGAGCGGCTGTCGGGGATTGTAGATCTGCGGATACTCGCGCGTGAATCGCTTCGCGAGCCCGTCGGCTTCAGAGAATGCTGATCGAACCGTAGCGCCGGGCGCCAAGCGGCCGACCATGAACAGGTAATTGTTGCCTCGGCCATTGAGACTGTCCGGATTCAACCGCGGGAACGGTAGCCAGACTTCCGTTCGAGCCTCAGGATAGTTGAAATGCGGCGGCATCACGCCCACGATCGTCCGTGGAACGTTGCCGAGACGAAGCGTCTTGCCGATGATCGCGCGGTCGCCGCCGAAGCGACGCTGCCACAGACCGTAGCTGATGACGAGGACGCGCGGCTGTCGTGGCGTGAACTCGTCGGACGCGAAGGTTCGCCCCAGCAAGGGCTGTACGCCGAGCACGGAGAAGAAGTCGTCAGTGGCGCGAACCATTCGGACGCGTTCCGGCTCGTCAGCCGTGGCGATCGTCGCCTCGTTCTTCGTGAACGCCGCGAGCCCCGTGAAGCTCTTGAGCTCGCGATGGTAGTCGATGAAGTTGTCCTCCGAGGTCAACCACGTGGGCGGCGTGTGCCCGAAAGAGACGACTTGCTCGGGATGCGGGAACGGCATCGGCCGCAACAAGACGCCGTTGACGACGCTGAAGATCGCCGCGTTCGCCCCGATGCCGAGCGCGATGGTCGCGACGGTCACGGCGGTGAAGCCGGGCCGGCGAATGAGGCCGCGGATGGCGTATCCCACGTCCTGTCGCAACGTCGTCATGGTTTCCTCCCGCGATGAGAAGTGTCTGGCGCGCTCGACGAGCGCGGACGAGATGACGTCGATCGACGTCGAGGTCCACAGCTTCCAACTCGATTCGCCAGCGGCGCGCGCGTCGGCGAGACGATCGCGATGAAAGTCGAGCATCGCGCGCCCGTAGCGTGCGCGAAACTCGGCCGGGTAAAGTCGTATGAGAAGTCGATAAAACCGCTCGCCCCGCCGCGTCATGGCCGAGCCGGCGCCAGGACGTGGTTCGCCTCCGCGATCCGCATCAGCGCACGCAGTCGCAGCAACTCGGCGGCGAGCACCCGTTTGCCGAAGGGGAGCAGCCGGTAGTAAATCCGTCGCTCGTCGTCATCGCCCGGAACGGAGCGGAGCTCCGTCTCGTCGACCATTCCTTCCGTCTGAAGGCGCCGGATGTGCCGATACAGGTTTCCTGCCTCGAGCGCGATGCGGCCTTCAGTGTGCGCGACGATGTCCTGCCGAATGCCATAGCCGTGCCGGTCGCCGGCGCTCAGCATGGTGAGGATGAGCAGCTCGATCGGCTTGAGTGGGATGACCGACTGCGGATCGCGCTCGCGACGGGCGGTCGACGAAGTCATGGCTCGACGGGTTCGGGTCTATGATCAGTTTGATCATACTTGAGACAACCGAACCCGCAAAAGGGTTTTCTCGTCGCTAACTTTCACCGAGGAGGCAGCTAGCCATGGCGAAGGTCGTCGCACTCACGGTTCGCAACAAAGCAGGCGCGATCGCCCTCGCGGCGGGGGTCGTTGTCCTCGGCGTCGTGTTTCTCACGGTGGGATTTGCGCTTCTCGCCGCATTCGCCGTCGGCGGGGCGGTCGTCGGCACGGCCTACGGTGCGTACGCGCGCCTCCGCGGGCACGATCGGCTCCCGAGCTCCCGCGCGAACGTTCGCGTCGGTCTCGATCCCTCGCTCGAGGTGCGGCCTGTCGAGCCGCCGAAAGTCAGGCAGCTACCGACTGATTCGCGGTCGTCCGACGACGCGCGCTGAGTCGGCGCGCGCCACCGATGGCAGCGAGTCGAGCGCCTCGGCCAACTCCGCCGCGTCGCGGTTCCGCTGGCCGATTTGAAAGAAGAAGAAGCCGAACGTCGTGAAGCCCCCCGTCGTAAAAGCGGCAGCCTCCATTGCGATTCGAGACGCATGTCGGCCGTACAGCACGCCGAGTCCGGGATGGATGATCTCGAACAGGAGATCGAGAGCGGCGAGGATTCCGAACCCCATGAAACCCGCCAAGTAGCTGCGTTTGCTCTCGATGTCTTCGGCCGCGTGTGCGGTGGGTCGTAAGAGCGAAAGCGTGACGACGTAGCCGGCCGTGAGGCACAACACGAGGTTGCCCACACCGAGGACATCCGTCGAGCCGACCGACATTCTGCTGCCGAGGGCGTCGACGCCATACCAGACGCCGAGGCCCGTCGCGATACCGACGAGGAATCGGAGCGCACCACCTTTGATGACTGGCCGTAGGTCCATGCTCCCTCGTCTGACCGCGGGCCGCGACTAAAACAGGCCGACCCGTCCCTTCACCGACGCAATCAACTTCGCCGGATCGAACCCTACGCCCTCCTTGAAGACCAGCGTCACCTTCCGAATGTCGCCGATCGTTGCCGACGGGTCTCCGTCGATCACGACGAGGTCTGCCTGCTTTCCAACGGCAATCGATCCGACACGGTCGGCTCGGCCGAGGTACGTCGCGCCGTTCAGCGTGCCGACCTTGATCGCTTCGAGTGGCGTGAGCCCACTTTCCACGAGCAGCTCGATCGCGCGCTGGTCGGAGTAGCCGGGAATTACCCCGCCTCCGCCCGTGGGGTCCGTTCCTGCGAGCAGCGTGCCGCCGGCGCGAGCGAAGTCGATCTCCATCTGGCGCGCCTTGGGAAAGAGCGTCGTGTACACCGATCGCTGATTGCGCGCTGTCGCCGCGTAGCGTTGCTCGAACTGCTCCTTGAGGATCGGGTCGAGGACGTCGAGGCCGGGCGGCATCGGACGGCCCGGAACGAACGTCTCGAACACCGTGAGCGTCGACGTGAGGGCGACGCGACGCTGTACGAGAAGTCTAATGAGCGATTTCACTTGATCGCTCTGCGGATCGACGGCCGCGAGTGCGGCTTGACCCTGCGCCTGCCCGGGGCACACGTCGGGCTGTTTGTTCGCGACGAAGTCCGTCGCCGCGAAGAATCCATGCTCGAGGTTGTCGATGCCCAGCTCCGCGGCTTCGCGATAGGTGACCGAGCACAGATGGCCGGTGAGCTTCAGCCCGAGCTTGTGCCCTTCGTCGAGCGACGCCTTGAGCTCGTCGCGCGTGATGTGCATGTACGCCTTGAGCGACGTCGCACCGGCGTCGTGCCAGAAGTCGATGAGACGTCTGGCGTCCGCGGCATCCGCGAGCTCGTGCACCTGAGCGAGGCCAAGTCCCTGGCCCTCGAGATATGGCGCGGTCGCGTCGATCCACGGGCCGGCACGCTCGCCGCGATCGATCGCCTTCTTCACGTTGATCTCGCCGTACCCGTTCATGTTGCCGCCGGTGCGCACCGAGGTCACGCCGCCGGCGAGATACAGCCGCACGAAGCTCTCGCTCAAATTGGCGTAGACGCCCTGGCCCGTCGGGTAGTAGAGATGTTCGTGCACCATCACGAGCCCGGGGATGATCGATTTGCCGGCGAGGTCGAGCACCTGCGCGCCCGACGGCACTTGCGCCCGTGCCGCCGCTTCGATCGACGCGATGCGTCCGTCGCGAATGATGACGGTTTGATCGTTGCGCGCGGGCGCGCCGGTTCCGTCGATCACGCGGACATGCGTGAGCGCGATCGTCGGTGTATCGATCTGAATGAACTGGCGGACCTGTTGTGTGAACGCCGGATGTCCGCGCGTTGGCTGTGCGACGAGCGAGAGGGGAGCAAGCACCGCGAGAATCGCGAGGCGAAAGCGCATGAGCATGAGAGAGGCGAGTGGCGGTCGAGGGCGAGCGGGAAAG